>Ga0209658_1000558_pt1 | contig 26205 bp, 27 predicted proteins | sample SaaInlV_150m_DNA_6_FD_184656 | JGI IMG/M metagenome (GOLD analysis project Ga0209658, IMG submission 184656) | Marine microbial communities from expanding oxygen minimum zones in the Saanich Inlet - SI037_S4LV_150m_DNA (SPAdes) (version 2) | ecosystem: Environmental > Aquatic > Marine >...
TTTCTAATTGGCCTTCAACGATTCTTGTTATATCACCGTTAACTCCAACACGTACTTCCACGTCATAAACATATCTTCCTGGTTTCATAACATTAGTTACCGAATTAGGTAACTTAATTTGTACTATGCCTTGTGTAGGATATGGTATAGTACATATGAAATCATATTTTGTTGTGGATGAATATGTTTTTCTAATTTGTCCGTATGCAATAAATCCCGTAAGATCCGCATCATTACCTGATGCATCTTCCACAGTAATCTCGGTCATGTAATCTGACCCTTGATCTATTGTTAAATTTGTATATATTGCCATATAAGTTATTTATAGTTTTCCGACTACCACTTCAATGATGTTATCACCATCTGAATCAGCTAAGGCCTTACCAATGACAGATCCCATAAGGGGAGTATCAACAACTCGTGCCCTGCCATTACCAGCAGAAACCAGCATATCACCTTTTCTGACAGCTCCTTGAACTTTACATGGGACTCTACCCATTAAAGCTACCGGAGTAACAAATTCTCCTTGTTGCTCAGCATTCATAAGATATGCAGGGGCAGTAGATACAACACCTGCAATTCTAGTATCAACCTTTTTATTTGATTGAGTTACTTCCCATGATCCACCAAATGATAATACAGTACCAACTTCATACTCTTGATCAGCTCTATAGTTCTCCGCAAGGTCAGCGTAATTAGCTGATGTTGCATTACCATGGAATGTGGTGGCATACATATCACCACCTTGTGCGGTTATATCACCTTTAGCAAACCAGTTGCCACTATCATCAGTCCATGCCCCCCAACTATTGTCTTGAGCTAAGAAGCCAATGTTATTAGAATTACAATGTATTGATCTTGACCCATGATCACTGTCATGCATGTAAATATATGATGCGTTATCGTTAGCATTAACCGTGATAGCACCATTAGCGGTAATAGTGTTAACTGACATATCACCACTTGCTGTAATAGCGTTAACGTTAATATTATTAGCACTAAAGTTTCTGGATGCATCTCTGAATACGATTGTGTTAGCTGTATTGCTTGCTGTAGCTGATGACACAACCGTAAACGTCCCACCTTCACTATCTACAGAACCTGATATACCAGACCCACTTGTCGCACCCTTCTTAACATAGTTACCCGTTGTATCTGTGCCTAACGCAACATTGTTGGCTGTTACTGATGTGGTAATAGTAACATCACCAAGATTAGACATCGTGGCTGAACCCGACACGTCTCCTGTCAAGGTAATTGTTGGATCATTAACATTAAAGTCTAATGTGCCATCACCATCTTGATACACAACTTGGATACCACTTTCAGAATTACTAGTAACCATTCCCCCAACAACATCTTGAACATTTTCAGTGAAGTTGTCTATATTGCCTACAACGTGGTTGTGACCATCATCAGTAATACCTAGGGTAACCTTACCTGTTGAATCTGAATATGCAGCCCATACTCCACCAGATTCTGTATTACCGTCGAACATACCACCTGATATATCTTGAACGACTTCATCAAATGACAGGCTAGTATTATATATTACCTTTGTCCCTAATTTAACTTCATCAGCGAACGTGGTGTTATTATTGAATTTAACTTGGGCGCCAATTTCGTCCCAACTAGATACAGTATTAACTTCTAAGAATCTATCATCTAAAGACTCACCGCCAATCTTAAGATCAGTAGCATTTAATGTTCCAGACACATCAAACTTATACGATGTATGTGCAGCTTTACCAACACCAACCCTATTAGATGTGTTAATACGAATTGTATTAATACCACCAACACCCATATTTAAGTATTGACCAGTCGCTTGAACACCACCTGAAGTGAAGTTTAAATCACCAGTAATGGTATCACCAGATGCATCTAAAAAGTCAGCTCCGATATCATCATGAATGGCCTTAACCGTATTTAATGCTGCAACTATGGTAGTATCAGACCCTGAATATATTGCCCAATCACCCACATCAGTTTCAATATCAGATAACCTTGAGTTTAAGTTGTTAGTTGATGTTACTAATGATGGATAATTGGTTGTATCATACAAGTCTCCGATAGTACCAATTTCAACATCATGTGCATTTAATCTTGCATAGTCTGTATTAAGGATATCAATCCAAGACGTCCCTGTTCCATCATAATTTGCAACTGATGCTGAATCAATATCAATATTAGATACTGCAGCGATTGTAGAAATATCAGCGTGAGCATTATTAAGTGCTTCTACTAAGTTACCATAACCATCAAACAATAATGAGATATCACCAATCCAACCAGCGTTATTAGTTGTTTCAGTTCTCAAATTATTTACTGTTGGTATAAGAGTACCTTCACCACTCATTGCGTTTGTGTTGATTAAAGTTAAGTCACCGATTATGGCTCCTATCTCATTATTCTTTAATCTCCACTCTTCAAAGGTGTTGGTTGTTGCTATATTAACTACATTTGCCATATTATTTCTTCTTCTTTAATAGTTTCTTTAACATATCTTTAATCTCAGACATATCATCCTCTAAGGTATTAAGACGTTCTTGATCTGCTTTGTACTTTAAAGATGCCTCTCTTGCAATCTTAGCATTCTTTCTATCTTTATTTATAATAGCACCAGTAGATGGGTCTCTAAATAAATTAGCCTTACCCGCAACTGGTATCATGATAACAACGCGATTGATCTAAGGTTCTTACAAGAAGGAACAGCACTAGTGTTTTGACTAGTAAATACAATCTTGATACTAAACAGTGTAAACGGATCAGCTGTAATATTATATTCCATTTCAGTGTAATCATTAGGATCATCTGAATAAGGAACCGAACCTACCGTAGATACAATCTCTACCCAAGGTAATGATTCAAATCCTGTTGCTTCTGACGAAGTCTTATGGTATACTTTAACATTGGTATAAGACGGTCTATTCACATCTATGTACATGTTTAACTCATCAGAGCTTTCATCCAATTGAATAGTCTTAGTTACATACTTAGCTAATGCAGAACCCCTAGAAGCGTCTGTCTCTTCGAAGAAATTAGCAATAGTATCATATCCAGCACCAACACCAGGGTTGTTAATTCTATTAAATACCGTGATAGCACTTGTACGTTGCATATCAATTACAGGTGATACATTATCTTTAGAAGTTGTAATGAAACCTTTAAACTTCAATGATGGTGTAGTTCCTTGTAACACTGCACGAGGTGATTGTGGAGTATAATTACTATTAATAATCATTGGAAGATAATCACTAGATGCTTGATAATTATTATCACCAACTAAGTAAGTATCTTTAACTGTCCAAGTCATACCCGTATTAGGTAATGTAATCTCTTGAACAAATGGGAACATTGTGTTCCACGCTAAGTTCTCTGATGCAGTAGATGCATCATCACCATCAATACCAGTGCCAGTTGCTGCCGTTGTAGTAGTAATAGTATAACGATCACGCTCTACATTAGACACAACATGAGAAGCTCTAATCTCTGAACCTGGGATACCATTGATATCAGAAGTTCCTTCATAGTCAAGTGTAACTGACTCACCATTAGTTAAACCATGATTTCTATGTGAGATTATAACATCTTTAGAGCTTACCACTGTTTGCATTGGATCAACATCTAGTGATCTATTTTGAATAGGGGCATTCTCTAATTTAATTTCTGCTGTTGCCGCAAATACCGCACGATTCATAACAAACATAATATCTTTGTTTTGATCTGGGGTCCATGTAGAAGCGTTCTGAGATTTAAACATAACACCATTATACGGCTGTTTAGAGATCCTATTACCGTCAACATCTTCACCACCAATCTCTGCATACTTAACAGTATACTCATTTGAGTTTGCCATAATAACAAAACAATATTCAATGTTATCTTGTAAGTATACCGGCGAGTCAAATATAAATGTTGTAGCCGGTGCAGGAGTAACCGCATCAGGAATAGAAACATCCACCGGATTAATAGTCTTATCAGAGAAAGGTACTACACGTTGTGTAGGGATACCATTCTCCATTTCTCTAAGCTGTACTTGTACTGGGATATTACTATCCTTAGTATCAAAGAACAAGTCGATAGAAGTAATAAATGCACCACCACTCAAATCAATAATAATTGATTGTGCTAATGGATCCACCCAATAAGTGCTGGTTGATGTATTTGTTCTAGTTTGATTAACAGCATTACGTTGAATAGTAGGCACTCTTGTTGAAATTGAAACATTTTCTTTAGTTTCAATTAAACCCTTCGCAGCATAATTAGATGCAGCAAATGTAATGTTATCTGCTTGTGCGTCATTAGAAGCGCTTGAAGTTAATAAGAATGTTTTATCACCTGTATTGAAATTCAATGAAGTATTATTAGGTACCCAGAATGTTCCAGTAATAGCACCGTTACTATCAGTTGTTAATGTAGTGGCGGTTGCTGGATGACTCGTGATATTATTAACACCAGTTGTGGGTACAATAGATGAAGCGTTGTTAGTAGATACATAGCTTGCTACATCAATTCCATCAAAGAATGCAAACACTTGAGTATTAGGTTTTAATCTAGTACCTTCAAATGTTACAATACGTGATCTCATGAATGGAGCGAAATTAACATCAACTACTCTATCACCTATATTTGCTGTTACAGTGTCAGTTCCAATAGAAGTTACTGTACCTGTACGAGATTGTCCTCTCGTAGTGGTAACATCACGACGTCTACCAGAAGCTCTAGTTGTTCGTCCTGTCCAGTTAGTCTGCCATGAATTCCATACAGTACCTGTAGCGACAGCTTCATTAGCTATAGATCTCATTGCATCGAATACACCATCGTTATTAATAATAACTGTTGGGCGTCTATCAATATCTTTCCACTCATCAGTTTCAGGTGATAGTTTTAAAGTACCACTCCAATTGAATACATCATATGGATTAACATTAATTGCACCTGAGTATTGGTTTTGATTGATGATAGCTGAAGAAGTATATGGCAACGTTATAAGATCACCTGTCTTTTGTGCAGTTGATGATGCATCAAATACCATTGATACATTATTCTCTGAGAACAAAGGTCTTAATAAACCCTTATCTCTATCAATACCAGTCGAGTACTCAATATTATCAACCGCACCAACATTTGTTGATTGGAATGAATCTACTAAGAATCCAGTCTTAAACTTACTAATGTTTCCAGCACCTAGAATTTGCTTATCCGACGCTTCTTTCTCTAATAGAGATAGTACCGTGTAATACTCCAAGTTGTTGATTCGTTTCTCCAACTTACCAATATCACGCATCGTGTAACGTCTGTTATCAATGAATTGAATTTCAACTTCTTCGGGGCTCATTGTGTATGCAGGTACATACAAGTTGTATAGTACCATTGCATCTTTAGGCATACCAGGCTCTGAAGGCTCTAAGTCACTTACACCTTTAAGAACACCAAACTCACCGTCTTTATCTAAATAAACTTTATCAATACGATTTAAGTAATATTGGATATCAGTAGCAAATTGTGTATTAGGTCTTGGACATGTAGATGTAGAAGCTCCAGTGCCAGTAAAGTTAGAACCACCATTATTCATACGAGGTCTAAAGTCTACCGCTGATCTCAATTCAATTGTACCATGGCTAGGAATGTCTTCGTAGTTTACTTGGTTATTGTATGAATCAATAGTAAAGAAATCTCCCGTACCATGATCGAAGTAATTGTATGTAACATCTAAGTCACCTGTCACTGTAAAGTTTGTATTGGCTTTAAGCTTAATTGAACTTGTAGCATAATGTGTATCACGTTGACCACTATCAAAGTCGAAGTGTTTAGTAACATCTTGACTGTTTTCAATAATAGATGTAATCACTTGTACATCACAATGATCTAAATGTTGCCATTGCGAATAGTCTAAAGATGCATTTAATACAACTGTATGATTAGAAATTAATGATTTCTGTTTATGCTTTAGCGTTCTATTGACCGGAGCAATCAGCGTAACAAACTTAGTCTCCGCTGTAGCAGGCAACCCAGTAATAGTTACTTGTGGTGGATTGTTACTATTATTAACCACAACTTGACTTGATGTTAATGGGATAACTTCAGCATTGAAGTCATTACGCATCATCCAGTTAACAGCATCAAATGGGCCAAAAGTCTCATCTGCTATATTAGCTGCAAACTGCACTTGGTTCTGTGCAACTTGTACTGCACTAAACTCTCTGTTAGCTTCATAAGAATAGTTAAAGTCTTCTGGTTGTAATGGATCAGTCTCAGCATTACAAGTTTTAATTCTTGAGAATGGTAGTGGGAACACTAAGGTGTCTGTAGCTAAGTTATATTGACCCGTAGTAATAGTACAAGCAAATGAAGTATTAGATTCAATTGTTGTTGCTGTGTTAATTGATCCAGTTAAGTCAAACACGTGTAATCTGTATGTTGATGTTGTTAGTGCTTGAATTGATCTTACACGAACAGTACCTACCTCAGCATTACTTGAGTTTCTTAACGATACTGTATCAAATGTTGTAATATCTGGAAGACCTGTCATACTCTCAATATCAATATAGTTATTGATATCAACTGTAATAACTTTATCAGTGGCTAATCCAGCGTCTCTCGCTTTATCGAAGGTAACATCTGTTGTAGATAGTGTTTCAATTTCATAACCACGAACATATGCCTTTGATGGTTCAATACCAATGTTTAGTTTAGTGTCATCTGTTACATGGTTTTTAATTGAAGCTGGGAATGGATTAACTGTATAGTTACCACTCTCGTCGAATGTACGTCTTGCCAACGTGTCTTCAACGATAGCATAATCAGTTGTCCTAGCCTGCTTAATAATACGACCACTTTCAAGTCGTGCAAGCAATACAAAGTTACCAATATCAGAAGATATCTCACGTTTAACTAATTTAGTTGTGATTGAATATCTATGTGCACCTGGAGCAGATTCATTAGGAGAACCTAAAGCGTTGTCATTAAGAGATTCATCATTACCAGCAGAAATAATATTCTCTTCAATACGCAAACCAACATCATATGAAACATCATGAGTGTATCGACCAAGAACAACCGTTGATGACTTAACAATAACAAAGTGTTTCTTAATGTAGTAGATACCTTCATCAATAGAAACTAATGAACCAAACCCAGATGAATCTACGGTAGCTGTAATTAATGATCCATCAGTGATTGTTGCTGCATCTGCAAATGTCCCATTACCTGATACATAGTTGACATATAAAGTAACAGGGTCATTATCAGTAGATGCTTCTACGTGTACAACCTTAGCTGTAACAGAGCCATCAGACAATTCAACACCAACATAATCTGCTATAGTTGTAATTGGATTGCTAATCTTTAAGTAATCAATCTTATTATGAACAAATACGTGGCCAGGTACTACAATAGAACCTTCTTTAAACATATGATCACCAACAGATGACACTTGTTGTTGAAGCATAGACTGGATTTGCGTAAGCTCTCTTGCTTGTAACGCATGTCCAGGTCTAAATAATATCTTATTGTACTTCTCTTTAGGACTTAACCCATCTACCGTTGTAGGTACAGTGAAGTCGTCCCAATAAGGTTCAATATTAAATTTAATTGCCATATTTTTTCCTAATTTAGAATGCTATTACTAATCTAATTGTTTCAATCTGATCCGCACCACGACTTACTGGCGTTCTATTCTCTAGGAATACTATATCGCCAGAGTAATGGTTAATCTTTGGAGCAACAACAGAGGTTATATCTTGTCCACCTGTAGTAGCTGAACTTAATCTTAATAAATCGTTATCTGCATTGAATACTCCAAACCCAGTATCTTCGTTTTGCACATAATATACAATACCATTAACTGAATCGTGTTCAACCACAATCGCTTTAGATCCTGTGTCTGTACCAATAACTTCTGCATCGGCTGCAAATGCACCACCAGATACAACTAATGATTTAGTCACATTATATGCATTAGTAGCAGCAACATTTGTAGTAGATGCATCAACAGGGTTCTTGACTAGCGCAATTTGTCTGAAGTCGTTCACTGAAGGGATGTCACCATTCTCAGAACCATTAAATACTTTATTAATCGCAATATAATGAGTTCTTAATTCTTGTCTTGGGTCAGCACCAAATCCACCCTTCGGACCAATAACTGGTCTAACAACTCCACCCGAACCAGAACCACCTGTGATTTCAATAGTAGCTTTAGTATATCCAGAACCAGCATTTACAATTGTAACACCAGAGATGTTACCACCTGATACAGTAGCTGTAGCGGTACAACCAGTACCATCACCTTTAACTACTAATGTTGGAGCTGATGTATAACCAGTACCAACAGCGGAAACCTTAATGTTGTAAATTGCACCATCAACAGCACTATCTTGCACTGCCCATTGGTTAAGTAATGCAGTATCTGCACCAGGATCTGGTTGAGCTGTTAAATATTGTACAGGAATAAATGATTGTGTCAAGAACTTAGATCCAGTGTCTACAGGCACGGTGTATAAATATTTCCACATATAACCATCATAAGATGTGTTATCAATAATGCCTGATGTTTGCACACCTGTTAAGTCTGGATTACGAGTTGACGTTCCTGCTGATTGTAAGCAAATGTATACGTTATTGTTATCTGTAATAACATAGTATTCTTTACCTTCGATATTAACATCTCTGTCATCGTATTCACCATATGATGTACCAGACACCCAAAGATTACGAGGTGTTGCGTAAATTACGTCATTCCCTTCAATCTTTTTCATAGCATACATGTTTTCCCATGCAGTATTGGTGGTGTAATCATTCTCGGCAGGTACATCTGGATTATTCTCATCGGCTAATCCATTAGCATCTAACCAAGCATGAGGTCTACCTAATCCAAGGTAATATGTGTCATTAGACATACTGTCAACAAACCTTTCAGTTGCATCTAATCTAAATTTGTTCGTTATAATTGCTGACATTTAATCTGTCTCCTTATGGTGTTGTTGTTTCGGTTATATCACAACCGATTTGTGTGTCTATACGTTTATTTATAACGTCTTCAAAAGTTAATGGACCGTATTCTTTCATAGCTCTAAAGTTAATAAACTTGGTATTGTCAAAGTGATCTACAAAGCCAAACTCATTACCAACGTTGATATCATATGTATATTCTTTTTCAACATATGATCCAGAATCAATAAATGATATTGTACTGTAAATTGTGTCGATGTAAATATTTCTTGGTAAACCAGAGTCTTGATAACCAGGTTGAACCTCATTATTAGCAGACTCCATCATGTTAATAAAGATTAAGATTTCACCGAAGAATATAAATCCTGCTGGGTGAATCAATCTTGTAAATGCACTCTTCCAATCATCAATGCTCTTACCAGTTCTCAATACATAAGAAAACTTCTGGTAAAAATACGAGTCTTGTATATACTTCTTATCTGATGCAAATCCATCAACAGTTGAGAATAAACCTTTCTTGTATACTTTAACTGTTGAACCGCTTAATAACTCTGTACCAAATCTAACATACCCAACATAGTTATCACCGCTTAAGTAATACCCAGGAACCCAATCCTCGTTTAATATGCCATCAACAAATATTAAATCGTCATCAACTTTTAGTGTAAACCCTCTATCATCCACTCCCTCGACAATTGATACATTGGAGGTTAGAGTGAATGAATATGCTTCAGCATGTTTAGAAGGATCATTTTTAATACTATCCTCAACACTAAACCATTTACCATCAGAAGGTATTAACATATCTTCTTTAGGGAAGTATATCTCTACTTCATCACCATAAATTAATTTAAAGAATGATTGAATAGATTCTGGTGTGCCACGTGATTTATAAAACTCAACTAAGTGTTTATAGAATATACGTGGGTCTGCATTAAATGATCTGGGAATTGGAACACCAATTTCATTTTGGAGCTCTTGTAGCAACTCCTCTTCAATCATATCAATATCACGTTGATGATCTAATTGATTTAAGTAAAACCCAGATTTATTCTTATGCTCTAAGTATAATGCATATACTTTAATAAACTCAACAAGCTCTGGATAATCCGTGACAATGTGTTCAGGGACTAAGTCATCTACAAATGAAGATATATTAAAATAATTCTCAGCCATCTTTAATTACTCGTTGTAGTGTAATCAATACCAGCAGTTGTACCACCAATTACCATTGTATCAATCTCTCCCACAATCTTAGCAGAGTTATATGATATAACAAGTAATTCGTTTCTCATTGGACTAATGTCGTTTGATGCTGGCTTAACAATAATGTTTAATTTATCTGTTAATCCAACAACAGTGTCTAAACTAAATCCTTCTAATACTACCTTACCTGTTAAGATATCAATGTGTCCTACCGTATGATTTAACACTTTGTTATTATTATTAACAATTTGGATAATGTTCTTAGCTTCTTCCGTGTTGAAGTAATCTTTCAATACACATATTTCACCATTATAAGTGAACTGTGTGGAAGTCATGTAGTTAATTGATGCGTGTAATTGTCCTAACGCTTGGTTGAAGTTAAATTCATAGTACCGTTCAGATTGGAGTACAGGGGTAAATGTCTGATGCATTGATATTCTAGTGATGTTAGACACAATAGCTATATTAGTATTATCAACATCCTGTAGTACATTAGAGTTTCTAAACACACCACCAAATGATTTCAAGTTTGCATTATTATATGCTGATAGCGTATCTCTAATTTGTTCAGCTAATGCTGCAGCTGTTGCATTAGATATGTTAGGGTTATACTTAAAGTATACTTCTAAATCAATGTATGTGTAATTAGGATCAACAAGAACTGGTGTAATTGATACAACGTTCTTTGGTTTAAGATGCACCCCAATAATCTCAGCTTTTTGAGTGGGGGTTAATACCTCACCGTCGAGAGGTTTAATTGAAATATACACCTTACCATAATCAGGTGGAATATTATCTTCTCCACCCCACACAGTCATTGTATCAACATTACCATATGAATTTTGAATAATTCCTTTATAGTCATCTGGTGTTACAGCTCTGTTTTGAGCAACAAATCCTAATGGAGCATTAAATTTAATTGAATCTGTACTTTCTGCTTTTGCTCCACCAGTAGCACTAGTAGTAGTTGTAACAATAACATCAGTATTGCCATTAATAGTATCAGCTAGTGAAAACTGAGATGCTCCATTAATATCCGAAGCACCAACTGTTAAGTAGTTCACTTTAATAATATTACCTGGAGTCAATCTCTTACCAATAACACCATCACCAAATTTAAGCTCATAAAACCCACTTCGTGACTCTTCTAAAAAATATGCAGTCGAATCTGAATCAATATTAATAATATTTGGAATATTTGCAAATGTTTCATACTTAGAAGAGGTAGAACTTTCGTATACTTCAACGACTAGTGTGTCTGTGTTAACAAAGTTATCTTGTAATAAGTAATGCTCAAACCCAGTCTCGTCGTAAATATATGAACGATTATTTAACTGGCCTTGCAATAGTTTTACATTTTTAAATACATATTTACCATCAGCATCTCTGGTGGTTGAATGTACAGAGTCTGATATTAAAGAATGGGTTACTGAATTAATAGTGGTAGTGAATATTGTACCACGATTCATACTTAATGGAAGATAGTTGCCATCATCATCTTGAACATTAATAGGATTAACCATTTCAACATCGACAAATGCCGTACTAGGTTTAGTTGATCTTGGAGTGTACCCTAATAACTTAGCATGTGATACGACACTTTCTCTTAACTGTGCGGTATCTAAGAATGTTTCATTCAGGGCAAAATTAGCATTAACCGAGTTAATATGAGTAATGTATGACAACACATCAATCATAGTGTTCATTGCAGACCCTTCGAAGTTGTAGTCTTGGAAATCTCCTGGCTGTTCCTGCATGTATGATATCAGATTAGATTTAAGTGTATTAAAATCCAATTCAGACGCATTGATTCTTCTGTTATTACTCATCGTAGTCTCTCTAGTGTTGTTGATACATCAACTGATGTATTTGTAGCTATAATTTGTATTGTTACTGTTATCTGTACATCATTCCTATCAGGGAAAGTCTTTACATTCACATTCAATACTTTAACTCTTGGCTCATCATTTGCTAATGCATTTTTTACCTGATTAGATATTATAACTGCCGTAGCATAGTTAATATTCTCAAATAAATAAGACCTCAAATTTGCACCAAAGTATGGATTGAAAGGTCTCTCTCCATGGTTGGTTCTAAGTATATTTAATACACTTTGTTTAACTGAATTGATACCTTTCTTGGTAGAAATATCTCCAGTATTAGGATTTAGTTTATAGATAAAATCTATATCTGAGTACTGATTTTGAAATGCTATTTGGGCCATATATGTTATTTATACAATTATTATACGTTTGGTGCTGTAGATGTAGTTCCAGCATGACCAGACACACCTGATGTGTGAGTGTGAGTATTAACTGATACGCCATGATCAGTATTAACATCCTTACCTACAGATAATTCACCATCAATCCTAACATCACCCGTAATCTGAGTAGTAGGACAATCTAAGGTAGTCTTACCTAATACCTTAGCCGCAACATCTTGCAATACGGTTAAATCTACATGACCATCTACTAAACCAGTTAAGTTGCCTTCAATGTGTAAATCAATATTACCAGTATTCTCAGCAGGGTGATGTATACTAATACCATCTTCTTCTGTTACATGGTCATCAAGATTGGCACCAACTCTCATAGCGATGTTACCACGTACCTCTCCATTGACATCACCATGCACTAAAAAGTCTAGGTTATTCCCTATGTTAGCTGTTACATTACCAGCAACTGACAAATTAACATCCTCACTTACGATAATGTTTACATTGCCTTTAACTTCTATTGTATCATCACCTAAGATTAACTCATAGTTATCAGCAACAACCCTTTCAATTTTAGAACCACCAGGTTGTACTTCGTAATAAGTACCTGAGTTATGTCTCTCTCTAATTCTTTGTGATCCAGGTGTATCGTCATACTCTTTAATGTGACCACTCTCTGATTCATATACATGGTTATATGGGTATTGTGGTGCGTATGCTGATCTAGGTTGGTATTCCCCCTGAACTTCATAGTCATTTGGATCAGGATTGCCTCTAGTTCTTAAATTGTTATCTTCTTCATTCTGGTTTCTAGGATATTGCCCTGAAGGATCTGTAAATCCAAATTCAGAAGGAACATAATCACCTGATATGGTAGGAAGCGATCCCATTATCAAGAACGCTTGCAAGTTGGTATCGGTAAACGTACCAACAACCCACGATCCTTGTAATAAGAATGTAGAGTGTCCCACCCCAGATATACTAGGAGTTGTGGTACCGGCCATAACTAATGCCCAAGGCAAGTCTGCCGTGGGGATTACATTTCTATCCTTAGTGTGAACATTTACCACACGTACCTTAACTCTACCTAATTTCTTTGGGTCTTGTATATCCTCAACCACACCGTAATATAATTCCATAATCTATTCCTTGGCTAATTCAATAGTTTGAGTATAATCGTTGTCTTTTATTGTATGTATTATCTTTGATACTAGATACACACCTGAAAACTTTCCAGAACGACTTTGAGTTTGCTGCTGTTTATTTAGTAGCACTTTAACTTTATTGCCCACTCCAAGTCCAGGTATTGCTTGACATTCATAAGCAGTTACTCTAATAGAAAATATCATATTAAGCATCGATGTCATGTTGCATATATTTATTTGATCATTAGTATGCAATAAAGGTTTGGAATCATTGTCATACATATCCATACGTAACAGATTTAAAGAGCTGCCTGAATTAGACATCTCTCCAAACACTTCAGCATCAACAGATGATTTGGATATATCAGCATTTACAATAGTCTTTCCATACACACCATTAGCTACTTTATATGATATATTATCATTATCAGAGTGTACCACTACAGACGCTGGTTGTCCTATATTACCTAATTGATTTTCCACAGTATCAGCGTTCTGAATAGATGGAGATATTGTTGCCATGGTTGACTGACCATTTATCTGAGTTAAACTAGTTAAGAAAGCATTCTTACTATCCACTAACCTCTCGAACATAAAAAAAGGAGAACTGTCTATATCATACGCTTGACTTTTAACTTGTTTAATAGCTGTGTTAGGACTAATATTAGGAGCAATGTAATGGCCCTTAGTAATAGAGTTGGCTAAAACTTTTAGATTTTTACTGAATGATCCATCAAAAATGCTTTTAATAATATCAGTACTTGTTCCTTTAAATGATTTAGATATTAATTGTGCAGTGTTTATAAATGTATCAATTGATTTTAAATTAATAACATACGTCTTCTTAGTTAGATTTGTAGTTACATCGATAGCATTAACACCATCTAAATGGAAGCTGTGTTTTACTGTGTGGTCGAAGTATTCAAACTCTAACAGAATCAGATTGCCTTTAGTGATAGCATTATCCAACATACCAACACCATCAACAATTTCAATCTTGCCTTCAAGGTTGCCGAATATATTTTCAGTAATATTAAGGTTTAATACTGTATCAGATATATCGATTGATCGATTGTCCTCATATACAATTGATACAGAGAATTTGCTTAGCTTCATGAGTCCATTTCTTGCTTAAATGCAGCAACGAATTCATCAATCTTTTCAGGTCTAATAGCTCTAACGTATCTATTAGCATCATTATTATAACTTTCGTGTTCTAAGTTGGTCACTTTATGAGTGCCTGCTGTTCTTGGTGCTGTAATATCCCCAGTAGAATCGTCTACATGATAGGCTGGTGCATATGCTCTACTAACAATCTCTGTAGCCGTAACTGTGTCAGAAGATTCTAAACCAATCAAGTCTTCACCAGCAGTTCTAAATGTGCCTGATATATGTTTAACCGTGATATACTTGTCGTTAGTGTGGATTGCAAGCACCTGACCAATAGCTCCTGACAGCACCCCTTGTATATACTCACCTTGAATAAACTTACCTAACAGATCGTCTGTACACATACACGCTAAGGCTGCAAAGTCTGCATACTTGTATACTGAATAATCTAATAGCTGAGCTGAGTTCTTGGGCCAATCATTCCAAATGTTTTTAATATTAGGATTAATAACCATAAGCGTCCAATAGTGACTAGGTGTTCCATACAACCTCTGACTCATCTGCTCAATGCGCTCTCCATCTTGGACTTGAACAAAGTTGTAAAACGCATGATTGTTAATTAAAGAGTCACTAGCTGCAGCAAATCTGGTAAGGTCTATTATGTCATCAAATACACCATCCCCATTTAAATCATAAGAAATTGTTTTAAAGTTCGAAAAGTATCCCATTATTAATATCCCTTTGTTTCTACATCATCACGATAAATTGGCATGATTTCATTTAATGTAATTGATAAATCTATTTCCACTGGTCTACCATCAGACTTAAAGAATGATGCAGCATTAGGGTTATAAGTAACACTTACGTTAGAAATAACAGTAGGTGGCAGGTTAACCATACCATCAACACCATGAAATGATGTTACGATTTGGTCAGGCACTGTTAAAGTAACCGAACTCTTTCTATGAGCATGAGCAGCTCCCCTAAATTTGATAATAATCCTTTCGCAAGCTATACTTTCTTGAACACTATCAGGAAGCATTTTCCAAGTAAAAGTAAATGATCTTAATTGAGTGTTTTTATACTGCATATACTCATTAGGATTAAGAGCTTTACCCATACGTCTCATTGCTTCATCACCAATAGCTTGACCTAAACCAGCACCACCAGCAGTTCCTGCTGCCTGCACTATTCCACCAGCAGCATTAGCAGCAGCAGCAATAGCACCACCTATTACTGCAGCACTAGATACTGCTAATCCAACAGCGACATCCTCACCAGAGAATGTATCCAGTACACCACTTAATCCATCTTTATCCCATGCATCAGTTACTTGGCCACCCATAGCAGCTAATTTTCTACTTTCTTGTTCATACGACATACTATCATTAATAGATATTGCAGGAGTCATATACATAATAACAGATGCATCCCTAACCTTCCTATCACCCATAGAGTCTAGTATAAAGTCCTTTCGTTTTTCTAAAGTTTCTTTTACAGCAGCTCCAGCTTTATTTCTAGCAACCAGTTCTTTAAGGTTTTTATTTGTAGTATCACTAGATATTGTAGCATTAGCAGCATTAATGGCTGTGGTGATCTTGGCTAGTTCTGCATGATCTTTTTCTATAACTCTCAGAAACTCAAACATTATAAATGGATCACCAGCTTCTGTGTATGAGTTTTTTTGAGCGGATGCACGAGCATCGCTATAATCATCAATGTCTGTAACAACATCCGAGTTGAAATCCACGGATGTGTCTGTACCATTCCCCAAATCGTAAGGGTATGATAAGTATGTACTGGATGCGGTCGCATCAGGTTTTACGCCATTCCAAGCATCTGCAACATCTCCAGCAAAGTCACTTATAGTGTCAGCTATCGTTTCAAAAGGATTACCCATATTCTAACTCGGTTATTGTTTGTATGATACTTATTTATAGTAGTTTATAAATAATAACATGAGAAAAACATATAGCGGCAAATGGAAACCAAAGTACCCAGAAAAGTATAATGGGGATCATACTAAGATAACATATAGATCGCTATGGGAACGCAATACATTTAGATGGATAGAAAAGCAATCATGGGTTAGATGGTGGAATTCTGAAGAGACCATTATACCATACATTTGTGCAACAGACAAGCGTCCCCACAGATATTTTATTGACCTTACTATTAAGAGAATGGATGGAAAGGTTATATTAGTCGAGATTAAGCCACTTGATCAAACAAAAGCTCCTAAAAGAAAGAACCTTAATGAAGCATTGACTTATATGAAGAACACTTCGAAGTGGAAGTATGCTAAAAGGTATTGTGATGATAGGGGATGGAAGTTTGAGATATGGACTGAGAAGACACTAGAGAGTTTTGGAGTTCCTGGTATGAAAAGGGTAAAGAAGGTTCCATGGAAACCCCTAAAGAAAAAGATCAAAAAGAAGATCAAAAAGTAATATAAATAAGTACATGGCATCATTATTCGATAAATTAGAATCAGAAGCGTTTCGTAAAGGTCTTACTAAAAGGTCTAAAGAAGCGCAAGACTGGTTTAGAAAGCAAGTAAGCTCTATGGGCAAAATCAACATGCATACAATGTTGAAGGATGATAGACTAGTAAAGAAGCAGAGACCTAGAGTTGGCGATATGTTCATGTATGCATACGATCCTAAGCATAGAAAGACATTACCATATTACGATAGGTTTCCTTTAACTATTATGGTGGGGCAAGCCCCTGGTGGATTTTATGGATTAAATTTACATTATCTTCCGCTAAAGCAAAGAGCTATATTCTTAGATAATTTGACGGCCATTGCTAATAATAAGAAGTTTGATGAGACCACAAGATTAAAATTGAGTTACAATTTATTAAAGAGTGCAAGCAAATTTAAATACTTCGCTCCGTGTTTTAAACATTATTTAACAGAACAAGTGGATTCTAAAATTATGAAAGTAGAAGCATCTGAATGGGACATAGCTATATTTCTTCCTACAGAGAACTTTGCTAAGAAGAAGACATCATTTGTTTGGAAAGAATCAAGGAGTAAGTACTAATGTCCCTTCCAGTCGGTATTGATACATTAAAATCCACTATTGGAAAACGTGGTGGTTTAGCCCGTGCTAATAGATTTGCAATATATATTACCCACCCCAATATGAAGAGCCCAATGGGGCCCGGATTGTTTAATGCGGACATTGGAGGCTTAGTATCTAATGTGGCTGGTTCATTGATGTCTGGTGGTTCTATTGATCCAATGAGTTTCATTAATGATCCTCGAGACATGTTCTTATTATGTGAGAGTGTTCAGCTTCCGGGTAAACGTATTGCCACTATGGAAAGCTTTATCACACATAAAGCAATTAAGAAACCTTATTCATACTTAGTGGATGAAGTAACATTTACATTTGTATTAACTAACGACTACTTTGCAAGGAAGTATTTTGATTCGTGGCAACAGCTCATTGTGGATCAACAATCATTAAAGATGAATTATAAGAACGATTATGTCACAGACGTGACTATTCAACAGCTTACATCATCTAATGATATTATACCAGCATATACAGTTAAATTAAAGAACGCTTTTCCATTAGCAGTAAATGCTATTGAGTTGAGCAACTCATCAGAGAATAGTCTATTGCAGTGTTCTGTTACATTATCATTCGATGATTGGGAAGAAGTGGGATTACTAGATGGATTCACTGATTTAGTATCTAAAGGAAGAGACATATTTGATGCAACAGTGGGTCAAGTGAAAGGATTATTTTAAATTATAAGGAAATATATTATGAATACATTACCAACAATATCAGTACCGAATTATAGATTAACAATACCATCAACAAAAGAATCAGTAGCATTCAGACCATACTTGGTTAGAGAAGAGAAGCTATTAATGATTGCTTCAGAGTCAGAAGACCAAGAGCAGATTGAAGATGCTGTAATACAAGTGGTGGAAGACTGTTTGGAATATGGTAAGAGTATAAAGGAATTAACAGCTGCTGACTTAGAGTTTATCTTTATTCAATTACGTAGTAAGAGTGTTGGAGAGACATTAGATATCATTAAGGTATGTGATGAGTGTGAAGGTCAGACAGAAGTGTCTATTAACATCCAGGAAGCTTATGTTAAAGCTCCAGAAGAGGTAGATTTCAATGTGAAGCTATCTGATGATCTAACACTTGAGTTGAGGTTTCCTACATTGAGTAATAAGGTATCTTACAATGAAGATGTATCTGATACTGATATCCTTATTAAAAATGCGGCTAATTCATTATCAGTAATATACTATGGTGAAGATACATACGATGCAAAGAGTGTATCAGTTAGTGAAAGAGAAGAATTTATTGGCAGCCTTAGTACAGAACAATTTAATAAAATTATTGACTTTCTAATGAAAGCTCCGTATGTAACATATGATGGAAAGTTCACTTGTAGTAAATGTGGGCACAAGCACGAATTTAATTACACAGGATTAATAGATTTTTTTATTTAGCTCTTTCGCACGAATCATTAGAGGCCTACTTTAGGTTAAACTTTTCATTGATGGAAGAGCACAAATATAGTTTAGTTGAGTTAGATAACATGATCCCTTGGGAACGTGAAATCTATACCAGCTTGCTCATAAAACAGATCAATGAGGATATAGAGAATGCCAACACATAAAGATGATAAAGTTGTAGCGAGAGCTCAAGCAAATAAAATTCAGAGGGATGCAAAGTCAGGATTCAATCTGCTAACTAAAGCTATTGGTGAATTAAACAAGAACGTAGAAAGTTTAAGAAACATTGAGCTGTTATCGGTAGCACATGACGTAAAAGTTGGTGATAATGACAAAAAGTTCTATTCAGGAGTTGATAGGACTAACCAAGAATCTAAGGTCAACGAAGCTCACATTGTTGAATCTACAGCTAGACAAGAGGCCGGACTTCGTCAAATAGCAAAGCGGATTGTATTATTGCATGGGTTTTTAGCTAAAGATTCATCTGAAGAAACTAAGTTCAGATTAAAAGTAGCATCCGAAGAACACACTCAATCATTGCGCAAGCATAGATCGATTGGAATGTCTCAGTTTGAGTTTATGAGAGATCGTAAAATCCAGAGTATATCTGGATTAGAAGGACAAGAAAGATTTACTCAAAACGATAAAGGTGAGTGGAAAGGTACTGGTAAGAACTACACAGCTGAAGAAGCAAAAGCTGAAAGGCTGGCTTGGGATACAATGATATCCAAGAAGAAACACTCCATGAACAAGGCTCATGCTGAGGGTGCTGTTAATAGTAAGTCTAAAAGATATCGTGCTGCACAGATTACTGGTGATGTTACAAGTGAGGAAGCCCTTAAGGCGCAGCGGACTATCATTAAAGAAAAACGAGCCCATCTGATAGCAGAAGGAGCATCTGCTCAAAAGATTAAGGCAGAGTCTCGAAAACTTCTAAACTCTTTCGTTGCAGCTAATGATGACGTTAATAAAATGTATAATTATGGTACAACTGCTATATTGGATTCGAGAGACCATGGTGGTGATAATGAAAAAAAGGCTGATCCTGAATTAGTTAAGAAGACTAATGATATATTAAAGGTCAACTCAGACATGCTGGATGTGCTAAAAGGAAATGCTTTAGCAGAGAAAGAAATAAATAGAGAAAAACGTAAGAATATTCTAAAAGGTAAGTCGACTAGATTTAGCAAACCTCGTATCATTTCACCTAGTGCTGTGGGTACAGGTATTGGATTATTGGGGGGAATAGCAACCACAGGTACTACGTTAGCCACTACTGCATTAGCCAGCAAGATGGTAAAAGATCGTATTGCAAAGAAGGCGGCAAAGAAGGTGGCCGCAAAAGCAGCTGCTGCTTTAGCTGCTAAGAAAGTTGCTGAGAAACTAGCCATTAAGAAAGCTAAAGAGGTTGCTGCTAAGAAAGTTATCCAAGTAGCTACTAAAGCAGTAGCGGTCTCTGCTGTTAAGAAGGTAGCAACTAAGAAAGTTGTCGAAAAGGTTGGACTATCAACTGTCATGGCCCTTGCTAAGAAAGTAGCGGCTAAACTTGGTTGGAGTACAATTGCTAAACATCTTGCAACTAAACTTCCTGCATTAGCATTAGGTGCTGCAGCAGGCCCTATTGGTATTGCAATTGCTATTGCTGGAGCAATATGGATGGCATATGACATCTACGAAGTACTTCAAGAGCTGGACAAAGCCACCGATGTTGGTAAAGGGTTGGATCATCCTCTACTCAAGCCAATACCAGAACAAGCTAATAAGCAAGTGATGACCAAAAGAGGCCTGCGTACAGTTAAAGTTACCAATGCTGATGCACTAGATTCTGCTGAGAAACAAAAGCAAGCAGCTATACAGCCTAGCATAGATGGTGCTAGTAAAGCCAAATCTACTGTAGTATCTAATTCAGGTAACACATCGAACTCAGGCAATTCCACAGTCATTAATCAGTATGGGTCATTTGATCCAGCTAGGTTAAATACTAGCGACTTGACTACTAGAGTTCCTGTAGAAGGATTTATAACTCCAGGAATTTAAGACACAAAAAAGCCCCAATTAAGGGGCTTCTTATTAACTACTTAAAGCTTACGCTTCAGCTGCTAACTTAGCAAAGTAACTCATAGTATCATCACTTGACTCAGATGGAGCAGCTGCAGTAGGAGCTGATTCCATAGGAGACACAACTGTGTTCTCTAAATCAACTGCTTCAGCAGATGTAGTCACATGACCACCTTCTCCAAGCACTCTTGTCAAATTGACCTTCAACTCGTCGTAAGACTTAAACGTAGATGGATCAGTGAACTCTTTTAATGAGTGCTCAGCATTATAGATTGCTTCCAACTTAGCATCTTCAGCTAGTGCTTCTGCAGGACCAAACTCAGAACGATCATAGTTTCTGTAACCAGCTACCTTTGCAATCTTTAACTTAAAGTTAGCTCCTTTCCATAGATCAAAGGGATTAGTTGCTGTCTCGTCAGCGAACTTAGGTTGCATAGCATCCATAACCTTTTCAAAGATCTTAGCACCATACTGGTATAAGAATGTCTTGCCATTGTTCTCAGGGTTTTCTGGATCAGATACTACATAAATGTTAGAAACATAATGCAATCCTCTCTTCTGTTTACGTGCCGTTGCCTTTCCTTCTTCAGTACCATTATTCCATAGTTTAGAATTTAATTCTGATACTGGATCATCCTTACCGATAGTAGTTAAAGACTTCTCTACGTACCATAGACCTGTAGGACCCTTAAAGAAGTGATCCCAATACTTAGCCCAAGGTAAGTCATCACCTTCTACTGCAGGTAAGAATCTAATCACTGCGTAACCATTACCAGCTTTATCCACTGTTGGTTTCCACATACGATCATCGCCGTACGATTCTTTCTTAATTTCTTTATTACCTGCCCCTACCAATGAATCCATATTCATTGCTTTTTCTTTTAAGTCTGCAAAACCCATATTATTTCTCCGTATATTGTTATATTATTTTATATTTTTTTGTATCATCATGTAAATGTATTAAGCACAATCTTCATCATCTTATCTTTATCAAAGGTTATGAAAGGTTGATACTTAACCACCTTTTTGTATAGATCCGGCCACAGTATTGTTTCCGTAATCTTTCCATTTGCATCTTCAATAAAACCTGTTAATGCATTAAGAATACACACTGTCTCTATCGACACTGTTTCTTCCAGGTATTTATTTATAATGATTGGATAGTTATCTTTATAACAACTAAGCAATCCGTCTAAACTATACTCGGATAGATCTTCAAGTTCATTCTTAAAATTATAAGAAAGACTCTCGATTCGTTTCATATGATCGGTATAGGTCTTCTCATCCCTAATCATATCACCACTCCAACTATTGCCAGCAAGATTATGGGCTACGAAGTATTGTATAATATCTTCTACCTTGTTGAACCTCTTGCCAATCTTAGTCAGTTGGTATTTATCTGGTCTCCCCCAATAACTCTTTTGGGATACTCTTGTTTTAAAATGGTACTTGATGGCATCATATGATCCACTAAAGTGCATCTTAATGGCCATGCTGTACTTATATGCGTCTATACCTTCCATAATCATAATATATATTATACACTAAACGTGTCTAAAAGTCAACAGCTAATTGGGATGTTTCAGTATCTCTGATAACCATGTTAACCTGTTGAGCTTCAAATTCAATCTTATCAATCAGCTGTTTTGATAATAGCTTTTTAGCATCTCTAACGTCAATGTCATTCCGCTCGCACAATTCAACAACAGCGTCTATGTATGATGAGTCCTTACTATGTTTAATCATATAGTTCTCTACCATTCTCGAAAAAGACTTCTTGTTTATATCATCCACTATTTACTCCTCAATATTATTACATCATGATTTAATCGTCCTGAAGGAACCTTCTTTGTTGCCTTGATTGTTCCAACGAACTTCTCGATTTGCTTTGGTGTCTTCTTCAATATAGTAGGAAGAATGTCCCCTGGTTTTCTCAGTTTTAGCACCATACTTAGCTCTTTATCAAACCCTTTAATTGTTGATCCTGTAACAGTTATTCCATCTGGATTATTAGATATGAATATCATTAGTTGTCTCGTCTTAGTGTTGAATGCATACATATTCATCGATCCAGGAATTCTCATAGGATTGATAGATGTCAATTTATAATCTCTATTTTCCTTTTGATATTTCAACTTCTCCACTTGCTTATCAGCCCCTTTAAGCTTCTTAACAGAGATTTTAACCTTCCTGGTAGCCTTCATACTCTGCTTCATGTTATCAACATCACCAATAAACTGCTCTAATACCGCTACTCTGGCCGTCAAATCCTTGATTGTCAGGTGTTTATATGCTTCTACGATCTGATCATCCTCTTTAGCAATGACAGCTTTATAGTCGTCTAAGTGCTCATGTATCCAAGCTTCTACTTCAACAAAGCGCTTAATCTCGTAAGTCTTTAACTTATTATATAGATCAAACTTACCGACTGTCTTACCAACATGCCATCTATCTTCAATGGCATATAAGTCTTCCATAATAGTTGAGTTAATCTTAATGATAGCTCGTTCTACTGGAGTTAACATTCTAACAGTTGGCTTCTTATCAGATATGATAGAAGTTCCTCGAGATTTAAAATCAGTAAATTTATCATTGATCCATTTTATAGCATGCTCATATCCTGAGTCAAACTTGTTGTCTAATGAATCCCAGTAACAGATGCCTGCCATATGACTAGACGAGTATTCCCATGCTGGAACAGATAATATGGCCTTGGCATTTTCCTTATCAAACTTTCGTTTAACATAGTTCTTTACTACTTCCCCATACTCTTTAGAATCCACCTCACGATGAACATATTGAATGAATTCTCTAAATGCCCCATCGATAGGGGCAGCTGCTAAACCAAACTTAGTTCTAGCTCTTACTTTCTTTTTACCAGCCACTGTCTTCTCCCATAGTATTACGAGCCACTTCCATGATGCCTGACTCTTCCCAGCCTTCTGTAATCTCGAAGTCTGAGTTATACATATTCTCAGGGCGATTGGCATCTAATGTTGTTCTTGTAATTTTAGCAGACTTTCCTAACGCTTTTAATAGGTTACGTGTCTTAGCTTCACTTCTTAATTTATCTTCTCTTGTCATAATGTAGTTCCTTTTCTGATTGTTTATAATTACATTATACACTCAAACGGATCAAAGGTCAACAGCTATTTCGAATAAATATCAGAAATAAATTCTTCGAAGGCTTCAACCTTAGCAACACGATCAGGCCACTTGATGTACTCACGTGATGGATCAGCTTTTAAATTATTAAGTAGTGGGGTAATAGCATTATATAACTCATCCAATTTCTCTTGGGCTGAATCATAATTACTAGAGCTTTGCTCTACCACCTTACTTAATTGCTGGACTGAGTCTAAATCTTTCTCATCGATGAGGGTAAAACCAAAATCAAAATCATCCATATAACACCTTAATCCCTAACGTCCAGTTTTCAGCCGCGTCTTCAACATATTGTAATGACTTAAATGGAAAGTCTTCTGCTCCTAATCTAACTCCATCTTTATCTTTATAGGTAATTGAATAGTATGAATGATCTCCATCCATGTCAGTAATAACTCTATAAATCTTTGCTACTGCTTTATCTTCGCGGTAGTATTCACTTATTAATTTCTGATTGTTCATCTTCCATCTCCTGTCTCATTAATTCCATATAATCTAGCTTATGTTGCTTAGGCATATCTTCTACTGTTGATAATTCTTCTTTAAAACCGTGTTTCATGTAATCTTCCCAATTCATTACGTATCGTTTACCGTTACCTATTGGTTGTGTGTAAATAGCCATTGTATAAAGTCTCCTCTAATCTATTCGCTTCAGCTTCACATGATTCTCTACCTTGAGAGAATTGCCATGCATGAACCATCTCATGACATAACGTAAGCATCATGCTTTCATTTGATTGATTGGTATCTAACTCAATATCAATCTCCCCGTCGTGTATATCATAACACCAGCCTAATGCACCATCATGCTTAAGGCAACACTCTGTTATGATTATATCAAGATCATGTCTTATATATAAATGATCTCTGCAATAATCAACAATGGCTTCTAATTCCACGGACCATTTCTATCTTTACCGTAACTACTTAAAAAATGATCACCTTCATTACGTTTATCATTGGCGTTGGTTCTTACCTTACCACACATCGAATCGTATCGTTCTCTGATCATTGACAATTCTGTTTCAAGGTCGATGATTCTCATTTCGAGTTCACCAACCTCTAATTTATGTTTTGTTTCTAATTCTTCAAAATGTTCTTTTAAAGCTCCCATTTCTTTTTCCTCCAAGTGGCTTTGTAATGCATTTATAAATCTACCCATCAATTCTCTTTATAATCTCATCCAACTTCTTATTCAAAGCTCTCATCATTTCCAATAAATCATCTAAACTGTCGCTTACATTTTTCATAGTAGTCCTTGATCGATATATTTTTTATATTCTTTGTACTTCATATATTCCATAACATTTAAGTCCATAACGAACTCCTAATTTTAACAAGTCTAATAAGCATCTTCTCATCTTCTTTAAGATTATCCTTCTCAATCTTATTTGATTTGGTTAACCACTTCTTCTGAAGTTTCTTTAACTCTTTAGTGTCTAAATCATCTCTAAAGAAGTTATCAGCATCATCACCATAAATCTCTTTCTTTAAAGTATGATACGCTTCCCATTCTTCCATAGCATCGTCTTGTCTATATGGTCTTTGGTTTGTCCACCAATCATATAATTCATATTGTTCTCTGGCATTAGATGCTTGTGTCTTATTACCTTTCCAAGAATCATCATTATCTAATCCCATTTCCCAAAGTAGATGAGACACTCCAGGTTGCTCAGACTTGTTGTTGGTTTCTTTCTCGTGCCAAGTCCACATATATGCCTTTTCAATTTCAATGAAATCTTTAAGCATATTAAAGTTTACGTGAAGCATCTTCTCAGATACATCAGCATATCCAGGCTCCATTCCTGTCTTAATAACGTGATAACGTCTAGTGGTTCTATAACGAACCCAATCA
>Ga0209658_1000567_pt1 | contig 25994 bp, 32 predicted proteins | sample SaaInlV_150m_DNA_6_FD_184656 | JGI IMG/M metagenome (GOLD analysis project Ga0209658, IMG submission 184656) | Marine microbial communities from expanding oxygen minimum zones in the Saanich Inlet - SI037_S4LV_150m_DNA (SPAdes) (version 2) | ecosystem: Environmental > Aquatic > Marine >...
TTGTTCTATCTTTATTTATATTTCTTTTCTTTATATATTTATAACCAAACAAAGTTAGACGACTATTTTACCAAGACCAACTTTTTTCTTTTCTTCCTTGAAACTATCCCAACTCATCGTTCCAGTTGTCTTCTTTCTGACATTACCTTCTTTCGGTTCAGTGTTCAATTCTGCCTGTGCCTCTTCCTCTACGTCATAAAGTCTCATTTTAGCACGATCAATTCCAATCACAAAGTTTCTGTTCTTAACAGGATCATTATAACGATTTTTGAGTTGTTTCACCTTGATTTGATTGTGTTCTTCCAGCTCTTCTGTTGAAATTAAAGCGAACATGAAGTCTGCCGCAGCCGTGATCCCAAAACTTTCACTGGTGTCACTTAGGTCGATGTCAGTGGAGAGAAATCCTGCTCGATTCGTCTGCGTTGCGGTCACGACGGGAATGTTCCACTCAACTGCCAACCCTCTCACCTCCTCTGCAATTGCCTTAACGACAAAATATGAACCAGCGGAAATGTTGTTCTTGTAACGTGAAGAAGTGCAGATGTTTAGATAATCGATAAACAATATGTCTGGTACGAACCCCTTTTTGATTTTGAGTTCGTTCAACAACACTTTAAAATTAGAAACAGATGCGGATGCGGTAGGGTATTCTTTAATGATTAATCTCCCACTGGTTTTGTTTTTAAGTTTGTCTATTTTTTTGTTATAGTGTTCTTTGGAAATATCTTTCAATCCGCCCATAGTCACGTTTAACAGGTTTGCATCTATACGTTCCGCAATTCGTTCCTCTGCCATTTCTAATGTGATGTACAACACGTTTCGGTTTTCGGTGAGACAATTTGCCGCAACATGACACATGAATAAAGATTTTCCAGCTCCTGTGCCTGCTAGGCAGATGCTAAGAGATTTCCTCGGCAATCCTCCACTTGTGATTTTGTTGAAGTACTCCAAATCAAAAGGCATCTTCTCTTCTTTTTTTCTATAAAACTCGAAACGTTCTTCTGCGTTTTCCAAAAAATCATGTCCAATATTTCGATCGAAACTAACGGCAAGAGCATCAGACAAGATAGTGGGGATTGCTTCTTTACTATAATCTGATTCTTTGGTTTCGTCAAAAATCCCAATCGAATCTGTTATTGCGTTATAGAGAGCCTTGTTTTGACAGAACTTTTCACTTCGTTCCAACAACCACGGCAAATCTTCTTTTTCGTTCTTTTCGTGAGCAATTTCTGCTTCTATTAATAGTTCTGTTGTTGATTGAAAATTTTCATCTGTAAGATCATTACGTTCACCCAATTCTATGATAACCGCCTCTTTTGTTGGCGGATTGGAATATTTGTTGAAATAGTTTCTTATTTCCTGAAAAACAACTTTATCTGAAAATTGAGTAAAATATTCATCCTTAAAGAATGGGAGTGTTTTTCTTGCGTACTCTTCATTATAAAGTAGGCTTCGCAAAATGATATTTTCGAGTCTTTCCATCTTCACTTTCTTCTTTTTGTTTTTCTAACTCTTTGTTAAGAACATGAATATAAATTTTTCCTAAAAGAGATTCAAATTCATCTCCCTCTTCGTCTGAAAATTCCTTATTTTTAAACTCCGGAGGTATGGTCACAATATCATACTCAAATCTGACCTTTGAAGTACCATCATCATTATCCTTGTCTGCCATTTGAAATCGACCATATGCAACATCTATTCCAGCAAACGGGCCTCTTTCTATTCTGACACAAAGACGTTCCTTTTCGTCTGGGTCAGGAACTCTGTTGTAATACTTCTTGATCTGTTCCGGCGACATCTCCATTTGTTCTTCCATAAGTATACTCTATTTTTGCATAATTGTCAAGTTGATTCAGTATATCCTCTGTAAAATATTTCTCTGGATCTTTGAGGATTTGTTTTCCAAATAATTTCGAACCATCTGGAAGTTCGTATCGTGTAGTTACTTTCTTAAATATCCCTGCAGCCTCTGCCATTTCGAGAAGACCGTAATACTTATGCAGTCCATCACGATATGTTAATAGAACATCAACCATTTTGTTCTCTTTTGTCAATCGTGATTTTTGCATCTTACAATGAATGACATTTCCAATCACTTCAGTTCCTTCTTTTTCTTTTCGTTTTGACAGGAATACAATCGAAGAGGCGGCATATTGCACGGCGGTTCCCCCTCCCATAACCTTAGTCGGGTAAAGTGAACCTATTTTTTCATATACGTGATTGGTAACTATAAATGGAACATTCACTTTTGCGAGCATCAGTGTGAGTACACGAAATGCACCTTTGATTACCTGTGCCTTTGTCATGTCCCTTTTACCAGAATCACTAGATATATCTGTCATTTCTTTTGTGGTTGACAACATTCCCAAAGAGTCTAGACACATCATCAATGGTGGTCTTTCCGACTCGTTTATCTCGCCATGTTTTTCTAAAATCTTGACTGCTTGATATCGAAACTCCTCGACTGTTGCAACAGGCATATGAAATACTCTTGTCGTATCAATCCCCCGTTCTTTGAGCATTTCACTGGTCAAGGCAGATTCGGATTCAAAGTAAATACACCCACCAGTAGGATTCATGTCAAGAAAATGTTTGACTAACCCTAGAGCGAAAAATGTTTTGCCAGTGGCCGATTCTCCAGCAATTGCAGTTATTTTGTTTGCAGGAAGTCCGCCATAAATAGAACCTGACAGTAACGCATTGAATACATAAGAACCAGTATCAATATATTGCGACACATCTCCACCAAAAATACCATCATCAACCAACATTCCATATTCATTTCCTGCCGACTTGGCAAGGTCTTTAAAATAATTACTCATAATTTAGTTCCTTTCATTTCATTTTCATGTCTTGCACTTCATCACAAAGACTCAATTTCTTGGCCTCTTTTGCATCTAACCATACATCATGTGCAGGCATAAGTTTTTCCCGAATTTCTTTTTCCTTTAAGTTAGTGCATTTTTTATAATGGTTCATCAACCGTGTTGTGGTCAAATCAAATTCTTTAACACGGGCAAATAGCTCATGTTCCTTTCCCCAACTACCCCAAGAAAATTGATGGGATAAAATCGAAGTGTTTGGTGTGAGAATTCTTTTCCCTTTTGTGCCAGTTATGAACATCAAAAGACCACACGATGCAATCATTCCCATTCCAATTGTACGTATCGGAATTTTAGATCCCATCATTACATCGAGTAACGCAAAACAAGCATTCAAATCTCCTCCTGGCGAACAGATCCCCAAAGTCAACTCTTTGTGTTGTTTTTCTTTAGCAAAATTGGCTGCAATAATCCAATTAATTATTGGATTCATTGATTCCATTGTTACATCCCCCATAAACACATGAAATCCTTTCTGAAACAATTCTGTATCGGGACTTTCTGTGCTCTGTGATCTTTGTCCATTTTCTTCATCTGTCATTTTTCTCCTTTCATTTATTTTATAAATACAAAACGCAACGACCTAAGAAGGAGGTTATCATGTCTACTATTACTTATTTCCCATACGAACAAGAACTCATAGAATTCTGCGAAACTGTCGATGTTTCTGATTATAAACCATCTAAAAACTGGGGCGGTTGGAAGGTCATCTCCAATGTATATTTAAATCCGATCCATCATTATATGCAGGCCGAACAACAACATTTCCATCAAATAATTTATTCATAATAATAATCGCTCGACCAGTTTTAGTTGTTTTGTCTGTAATTTGATAAGAATGAGAATACTCTTCCTCAAAATTAATTTTAACCTCTGTGTGGCCAGGATCGTCATAAAAAACTTCTTTGAGTTTAGGAGTTGGAAACGTAAAAACAATATTTTCACATATCCTTATTGCCTCATTTACAAATATTTTTTTCTTATCTGGATCAATATGTTCTATAACTTCACTACACCATCCCCATTCCCAATGATTATCTTCAAAATGAGAACCTTTTGTTAAATCCATTACATGATCTACTTTTGGAGGCGCACCACGAATATCTAACGCTCGATACTCTCCCCCAATACCAAGTCTCCCTTTCAGAACACCCTTATATGGACAATTTACACCAGAACCAATATCCAATATAGATCTTCTTCCTCTTGGTGGAAGAAATAATAAAAAATATCGTATAACATTTTCTATATTTTTGTGTTCAGTTACATTCATCCGAAAAAATCTTCAAGTGTTGATATGTATTCAGTCTGCCAACCTATAGCAGACAACACTGTCGACATAGGATCGATGAACGATTTTTGAAACATTTTATCATAGTCGATATATTGTTCCAACTCTAACTCAGGTGGTAACCTATTCATTATTGCAATAACTTCTCCACCAACCGTATTTGGTTTTTTGAGATATGCAAACTTTATTTTTTCACCATCTTGTATTAATGGATAATCATTTGTCAGTTTCTTGTCTTTGAGTAGTTTGTTGTAAAGTAACGCCCCCTTCACATGAACAGGAGTGCCTTTAATATACAATTGAGATGCATCGTGATATTTTGTTATCCCACGAACCGAGCGAGGAAAAAATATATCCTCTGCTTTTAATGCCCGAAACTCTTCCCTAAACTCATCAATATAATTTATCACCTCTTCTTCTGTGCCATTCATGATGATATTAAAAATGCCTTTCATTTTTTCTTTGCACGCCGCAGGAGTAGAGGATCGAACTGATTCGATTCCCATAACCTTGAGTTGTGGGGTTTCATATCGAACACCCTCTGCATCATATACATTCATGATATAACGTTTTTTTGCAGTCCATAGGGCCTTGTCTGCAATGTTTTCACGTTTCATGACCATCTTTTGATCGTATGCATTTACATAATCAGCAAGTTTCTGATAAGAAGCATCTATGATTTTTTCCATTTGTTCAGAACAAACCTTATCTAAAAAATCAACTACTTTATTTTTATCATCAATCGTATCTCCATAGACTTTTTTTACCAAATCATCCATGCAAATATAAACTGAATCTGTATCAACTGCCACGACATAATCTTTTTCTTTTTCTGGTTTAAGTACTTCGTTCAAATATCGATTGATTTCTTTTTCAATCCATTTAATTGAAAGTTGTCCAGATGTTGTAACGGCTTCGGCAATTCGTTGGTCAAAATATCTAAAGTGTTCGTTCCCCATTGCACCAAAAGCGGAGTTGAGCGTAGTCTTTAGATTGTTCTGCATATTATGATACTTAGAAATCAGTTTATACAATTCTACTCTCTTGTCTCCATCCTTTTCCTTCTGCAACTTTTTCTTGGTCGCAATCATCTTTTTCTTATACTTTACCCGATCATTATAAATGTCTTGCATCATCTCTGGAAGAAAACCTTGTTTATCACAACTAAATATTGCTCCATTTGGGGACATCGTGCAATTCAGTCGTTTCAGTGAAGAAAGGTCAATCTCTTTATTGACTAACTGAACAGCAGACAAAGTTTGTTTCTTCTCAAGAAGATAAACCCAATCTGCTAGTTCTTGTTTTATGTCTTCCCTTGACAGATCTTTTATATTTCTAAACTTGTTCATATAATCTTATCTCGTTTAGAACGATTTTCCACCATTGTCAAATATTGTAAATTGTCTGGATGATGTAAACCACCCTTTGATATTGGTATAATATGGTCTATCTCATATCCATCTGGACATTTGAGATACAATTGCTCTATCACATTTTCCTCTTCTGTTGTCAATTCACATTGTGCATCTTTCATCCAAGCTCTTCTTTTAGCGGATCTCATTGTTCTCATTTTTGTTCGATGTTTTTTACCTAAATCTCGGGCTTTTGCTGAACAACTATGACAACAATATTTTATTTCCCATTTACCATGAGACCTAAATGGAACAACTATAAAATCACCGCCACATTCTAAACATTGCTTGGTCACCTTTCTTTCTTTGTTTTTACATTCCGCTTCGAATGATTTTTTTATTCCAAAATTTTGTAATTTCTTTTTTATTGTCACATCTGCGACACCAAACATATCTGCTATTTCGTATCTTCTCATATTCTGATTGACATATAATTCCAATAATTTCTCTTTTGATATGTGTACATATTTTGTATTGTTGAATGGATTTGGTATGTATTTGTTTGCTGACATATTACCCCTTTTAATAGTTGTATCCTCATATAGTTATTTATAAAAACAACGAAGTGGGGATATAACATATTACAAGGCACTTTCCAGTTCTCTCATTCTATTATAGATTTCACTATCGCCGATTAGGTTTTCGGGGGAAATCGTATATTCCATTATCAAATGAGGATATAGAGAGTTCAAATCGAAATTCACTACCCATTCGTGGGCTCCGAGAATAGGTTCTTTCACATACGCACCTTCAAACTGTGTGGATTTGCTCGAATGTTTCTTTGGTGGAATAACAATGTTTTTCCTGAGAAGATTGTTGAAAATTAATGTATCCCACATCCGAACTTGGCCGAATGTGTTACCATAATTCACCTTGCAGAGATATGCAAGTGCAACTAACATTTCAAGCAATTTCAATTTGCTCTCTAACTCTTCGACCAGTTCCACATCTTTAATATTGTATGTGAGGAACTTCTGATAATCGTTTTTATAAAGAAGATGGAGAGAACCCTGTTCAGAATAATCAAGTTTACGTTCTCCCAATTCCACAAATGCAATGTGATCGAGTCGATATGACTCTTGATTAGTATAAGTAAATTTACGATACATCGATAAATAATCAAGAGTTTCTACTCCCGCTATTTGGTAGGACTGAAGTTCCCGACCACCCATCCCAAAGATCATACATTCTCTAACCTTTTTCCAAGGCGAAAGTAAACGGTAAGGATTGTTCTTGTCCTTAAACAATCTTTTTGCACGATTGACAAGATACGGAATATCGAATGTTTCTATGTTCCACCCTGTAACGATATCTGGCGACTCTCTATCCCATATTTCGAAGAACTTCCGTAGAAGGGCCTCCTCACTATCAAAACGAAAATAGAAAACATTTTCTCTATCATGAACGAATTCTCCTCTACCGAAAACATAACACTTCTCATCCACTTTAATTGTGATAGCAGTTACTTCTTCGTTTGCAGTTTCGATATTTGGAAATCCATGTTCTGATCCAGTTTCTATATCAAGATATGCAATACGAATTAGTGAAAAATCATAATCAATATGTTCTTCTGGAAAGTATTCTGCAATAAAAGAAAACTCAAACTTATCGTTACCGTAAATGTCGAAGTTGTCGATCCCCCTATACTTGCGAATAAAGTCTCCACACTCTTTCATGTTGCCTGGTCGGATTTCTCCAACTGGTTTATCTTCAAGAGTCCGAAATTTAGTTTTTTCTTTGGTAGGAACATAGAGTGTGGGTTTATACTCTACACGATCTCTAAATCTTTCACCATCGTCGGAAATACCACGGAATAAAATGTTATTCCCTAGTCGATGCACATTTGTATAAAAACTCATATATTTTTTTATATCAAAATCATAAAATTCAACTCAATCAACATTTAATTTGTATATCTTATTATATCACACTACAATGTGTTTGTCAACTCAATTCTCACGAAAGTAGACCATTTTTATATTGTGTCTTTCCCCCAATTCTCAAAGCGGTCATTGTTTTTCCACGATTACTACCATCCTTTTTATAAGAACAATGTATCCAGCCACTGTGGGGATCTTTGCCATCATAAAATTCCAGAATGAGTTGGTCGAAATCTAAATTTGCAGCAATCCACGCTGCAAGTTTTGGATTGGAGATTTTAGAAGACTCGAAGTCGGCCGCCTCACCGTTACAATGTTGACTAGATTTCGACCCACCCACTTTAGCGTTCAATGTAGGGGAACGATAACCACTATTGATACGAATCGGGCCAAATTCTTCTCTCACTGGTTGTAAAATATGATTACAAAGGTTGACCAAACCGATCACATGTTCAACTGTTGGTTCATTTGAAACATTGAGACGTTGAGCGGTTGAACTTTTTATCATTTCTAAATATGAAAAATTTTTCGTCAAATACATAATTATCCTTGTATAATTTTAACTTCTTTCGTGTTGGGATCGAACCTCACCTTAAACCCGACTTCAATAGGAAGAAATTTTCCATCCTTGAAAGGTATGGGTAATTTCCCCTCTGCGGCACCTGATAAAGCGTCCTTTATGCTTTCAAATGGGTGTTCTATGTCACCTGCAATTATATTTTCTAACTCATCCTTGGCTTCATCTGGAAGAACATCGTTGATCATTTTTTCAACATGTTCTTTTGCCAAATTCTGCGCCTTGTCAATAACGAGACCCGATATAACATTAAATAATAGTCCAGCCAATGGTAACATGATTTTTCTCCTGCAAACAATTAAAAAATAAAAAACCCCCCACCAAAGTATATATTAGTGGGGGGAAGAGGTGTACTTACTTCTTTTTATGTTCAATCACATTTGGATTGGTGATCGAAATTATACGTGGTTTCTTTTCATCTGGAATTACTCTTTCCAAAGTGATGTTAAGAAGACCATTCTGAAACTCTGCACCTCTAACAACAATGTCATCGGCCAGAGTAAACTTACGAGAGAAAGAGCGATTCGCAATTCCTCTATGGACGTAATCTGGTGTATCCAGATTTTGTTTTCCTTTTTCACCCAATGAGCGAATATGAAGAACATTTTCCGTAAGTTCCACTTCAACATCTTTTTCCGAAAACCCAGCAAGGGCAATTTCGATGACAAAATTGAAGTCATCTTTTTTTCGGATATTGTAGGGGGGATATGCCCCACCTTCCGGTTGTTGTGGAAAATTTGCAAGACGATTAAACATAGAATCAAATCCAATGGACAATCCCATGAATTTTTCTAAATCGTTTGCAGTAAATTGTGAATGTGGTGCTAATGATACCATAATTCCTCCTTATAAAGCAAGGTTGGTGTTGAAGAAATCTCAATCCATAGCACAGGACTTGAGATTGGTTGTGAGACTACCACTATGGTCAGCCTCAGTCTCGCCATCCATCACCATTACATAGGTGATGAAAGCGATGTCTTAAAACTGTAAAATACAGTTTCAGTAGTGAATCTTCTGCATAACTTCCTGCATCTTTCACTATCAATTTATATTTAGGTCTTTTCATTTTTATTTATATATTAACATCATTAATAGAATCAAATTTACTTGTATACTTTCTATCATAATCAAGGACTTTAAATTTTACTTCTATTCTTGCCCCATACTTTTCTTCAATCGCTTCTGTATAAAAAAGGATAGATTTTTCTAACTCTACTTGTACTTTACTCCATCCTTTCTTTGATGTCCTATCTGGATGCTCAATCAAGGTTTCAAATGTCATATCTTCTTCAGGCTTTTCGAGTACAAGAAAATCCCAAAGATTTTGTTTTATCAACCTTTCTTGATCGCTTTTAAAAGATAAAACCTTATAATTATCTGTTGTATTTTGACTTATGTAATCATTCTTCTTTTGAATCAATCTATCTTCTTCACTCCAACCATTTTTTATTCTCCCCTTTCCTATTGATTTTTCTTCATCATTAATCTGTGTAGCCTTTTTTAATATTGCCCTGACCGTGTGCCCATGAAATTTACCCAAAGCTTTAAAATGAAAAAAGTTAGCATCAGAATTTATTTCAATTTTATCTTCTTTTAATCTTGATATTGCGAGTTTAACATAATGGTCATGTCCAGTTGGAGTAGAAAGTACTGTTTCTTCTGGATTTAAACCTCCACTAAGTTCTTCAATTTGAAGTTCTGTAAAAGGTTTCCCTTTCATTGTCCACAATTTTTTATCAATTAACATTAATTTCATTGAAGCATCACTCAAATTATTTTTATATTTTTTTGTTAATGCTAACGCACCCAATATATGAGAATGACCTATTCTTTTATGTTTCTTTTTACCATTATAATCTTTAAGAGTTGGAACGGGCAAAACTTTTTTTAGTTCTTCATCACCAAATTCATCAATTTTCTTAGCAATCTTTCTTTTTTGGCCAGGAACAAATCCTCCAGGCCTTGGTTGATAATAATCTAAAAATGCTATATACTCCGCATTTGAATCTATAATTGTAATACCATCTACATTTTCTCCTTTACCAACTCTATCAATTTTATTCAATAATTCTAATACAGCATCATCTTTTTTATTCACTTTTGAACCTCCATTTGTTTCATTAAAATATTCTAAATTTTCTTTTGCATTTACCGCAAGTAAATGTCTATTTTCAGCACGCCAAATGTCATCTTTGCACTTTGTTAAAAACATTATTATTGTTATTGTTACCTTATTATTATAAAAATCTCGTTCATATTCTTCTAGATGAGTTACTACACTACCATAATACTCATCACGAATTGCAAGTTCTCCTTCTTTTCCACCACCATACTTATGTCTTAACTTACCACTATGAATTTTAACTTCATACACATAACCATAATAATGTTTTGGTTCTTCTATACCATCTTTAAATTTATATTTAACATTATGCATTCTATTCTCTGTTGGAGCGAGCAGTTGGCTTCGCACCAACCTCTTCAGAATGGAATTCCAAAGCGTTCTAATAACTACTCGCAATTATATCAATTGTAAAATTTATCAAGGGTTGATGGAATTTTCTTATTGTATTTAGCACTCTCAAACGTAAATGGTGGGCATTCTTTTAGAGTTTTTTTATTCTTCATATCTGTAACATCAACCCATTCCAATTGTTTACTTTTTGGATAATTTTTATCCCAATTCATTGATGATTCTCTCAACATCATTCTTTTAGCTTTCTTATTCAATGGATAAAGATAACGAAACATTAGACCATTGATTCGTTTGATACCCTTGTGTTCCATAAAATCAGTAGTCATCCAGAATACTCTTTCTTTACCAGAAAATTCAGCATTTTCTTTACACAATTCTTTTGATGTTCGTGGATGTAATTTTTCTCCGTTCTCCATCAAATATACTGAAGTAAAATATTGCTCTCCGTAATAAAAGTTTGATGCTTGATAAACAAATCCGCACTTGCCCATAATACCATCTGCCATTGTATAGAGGAATTGACACGTTGTGTTGTTTTTCAACCACTTAATAGTAGAAGAAACCATCTGACTTCCAGCGCCTTTAGTATCATTGAGGTCTATTGTCAAACACATCTTTCCGATCTCATAATACCAATCGTTTATATCATGTATAAAATTTTCATCTTTTTTTTCTAAAATCCCAACATTCGGAAACATCTTATTGAAAGTATGTCTTGGTTTAGTGCCCCATCCCAATGTCAAGGCTCCCTTCAATTCACCATTCAAAAAAAAACCAAGATAGTGCTTTGTTATGGCGGGCATTACTGGTGAGTAATGATATTTCTGAACAAAATTTGTAGCGAGAGTTTTATCTATTTCTATTACTTCAAATTCAAATTTCATTTTTTATAAATGATAAAGTTTTATCATCCTCATATCGAATTAATGTTACTTCTGGATAATCCTTAGACATTTTTAATAAATTTTCAAAAATAGTCCATCCAGGCCCGCCACAAATTATAAATGCTTTTGTATAAAGTCTAGAGAGAATTTTTTCTTTCAATGTCCACATTTCATATCCAACCTTTTCTTCAGTTGTACCACCTGTATTTTGTAATTTCACAGAAACAATTATTTTTGAATTAACTAAAATATCTACTATATGTTTATGATTTCTAAACTTATTACCAATAGTTACTTGTTCTGATATTTCACATCCATCATATTTTCTTAATATAGTTGCTATATGTTTTTCAAATTCTTTTCCACTATGATACTCATCGGTAACAATATCATTACCGAATACATCTATTTGACCAGTTTTATACATATTTTTTCAATTCTCATTAAGGTATATGTCATTATAACAAATTTTAGTAACATTGTCAAGTTTTAATTGAGCTTAAATTTTCTGTCTACTAATCTGACCTCACTTTGGCCTTGATCATAGATATATACTTCTTTGATTGGGCCGTCAATGTTCTTGTCCCAATAATTTAAAAACTTAGTTATACGTGGAAATTCTGGTATTTGGTCTTCTGTCTGCCACACAAATTCATTCACAATATGTAAATAATCTGGAATGTAATATACTACTTGAACTGTAGCAACTGTCCATTTGTGCAAGATATATGCCAAGATTATTCCTTTCCTGTTGAACCAAATCCTCCATCTCTATCAGTTTTTCTTTCAGGCGGTTCACTTATTTCTTCTAAAATACATATTTCATCTTTAAACAATTCACCCTGACAAATACGTTCATTGTGTTTCACGTATTGCGTTGCTCCACTGATATTGGTTATCATCACAAAAACCTGTTCGACATAATCCGAATCAATTATGCCCGTGTTGTTCGCTAGAGTCAGACCTTGTTTTAATGCAAGGCCTGATCTTGGATGTAGTCTCATAGAATGTCCAACAGGAATATCAAAAATAAGTCCAGTGGGTATTAAAATCCGTTCATTAGGATTAACTTGTATTCCTTCATTTTGTACCAATCTATTTCTTATTTCCAACTCTTCGGGATGGGTTATGTAAACCGAAACCGCTGAGTTGTCTGGCAAAAAAGAATACAAGTCAAAACATGCGGAACCGCTTGTAGCTCGTTTGGGGTCTTTTACACTTGAAAATAATTTATAAAATAGTAAATCACTTGTCATTCTCATCGGAATCTCTTTTATTCCCAATATTATATTTTGGAGTTAATTCCCATTCATCCTTTTCTTTGAAGGACAGGATTTTTAACTGGCTCAATGGTACTGTAGGGTCTGCTGATTTATCTGGTTCAACAAGAGAAATCAATTCCCATTCTGCGAGAAGATTGGCAACCGTATTCCGTCTTGCCTCATCGTTTTCTGAAAAATTGGTTGTCTTGCCATCTAATGCAAACAACTCTTTAAAATGTAAAATATAATATTTTCCCTGCTTGTGTAGAATATGGCACGACTGAAATATGGTTTTTTCTTTACGTGATGCAATCCCTATTCGTGTAAGGGTTTCTCTTACCTTCAAGAAATCATCGGGTTCTTTTAGTGTTACTTCAATCATCGCTTGGATTATGTTTTCGTTCATTTTTTCGTAACCTCAATTACAATATTTTTAACTGTTTATTGTATTTAGGAGTTTCTAGTTTCTAAACATTCTACAAACAAAGATGCATTATTTCGTTATTCCACCAGTATTCAACTGTAGTTTTATAGATTCTATTTCTTCATCGTTGAGTAGTGTGACATAATCTCTCGCTTTCGTATAACTGCACTTATAATATTCTTTGATCGATTCGAGAACTTCATTATTTTCACGTTTCAACCATTTGCCCCATCTCTTTTTCTTCCTTATCGAATAAAGAAAAAAGTCGAATTGAAGTTTCGCATCTAGGTGGTTTAGAACGTTCATTTCGTTTGCATAAAGGACTGTATCGTGATTAAAACTCAATGCACGATTTATAATGAATTGTTTATACTCCCTTTCTAATTCAGGAGTTTCATCTATCAGATTTATCTTACCATGATTAATCTGTTTTACAAAATCAAATGGGCTCATGACATAAACTTCGATAAAGTTGATCTTACATTACTTTTATTTAATTCACTATGAAATTCTTCATGTTCTTTCATGGAATATTCAGAACCATCAAATCCTTCTAAATATTTTTCCACTTTGTTCTTCATGTTCTCATTTGGAATAAACAAACGAGTATGGCGAGAAGTTGGATCATCTTTTAATCCAAATTGTAAACACCATCTACGAATTGTTTCCCAAGAATTTCCACCTTGTGCATCCACCATAATCGGATGTGTTTGATACAAAAAATCCTTCTTATATTCCAATCCATTCAAAATAAAATATAACCATGGCTTACAAAATGAACCTTCTTTATTCATTTTAGTATGTTGCCAACTACTCATCATGGCCGTTACTAAATTATCACGAAACGTATAATCATGTTCCGGCACAGAATGAGAAAAATTACTCGGCATATTTTGAATCATTCTTTGAAATTCGTCTTTTGTCTTAAAATAAAATGGATAATTATCACCAAGAACTTCTCTCATCATAGGTGTATCATAAACTAAAGTTGGCGTTCCTACTAAAATCGGATCTTGTACCGACAAATTCCAAGTTGCATATCCTTTAATCCATGCAACCGATGCATAAGAACCCCGAAGAAAATCAGAATATAATTCCAAAGAACCAAGTCGTGATTTAGGAATACCTTCATAAGCATACTTAAACCGGCCTGGTTCATACACAGAATCATAACAATTTTCTTCTAATTCCTCCAATTTTCCACCTCCATCAACCGGAGAATAACCAGATAATGGTTTCTTGACTTTTTCATCTGTAACCAAAACTTGGTATTCTTCGGGCAATCCCTCCATCATTTTATGGAGTTGTCTTGCACCAGTTGTTTCATTCCATCTATGATTGAATGCAATGATTTTCTTCCCGACTGGTGGACTCCAATATTCACCATTTGTTTGTGGAAGAGGTTTTGCTTTAAGTGGCATCTTGGAAATCTTTTTCTCCAATTCCGTTATATCTGGTGTAATAACATGGGGTTTCTTTCCTCCAAAATTTGATATGAGATATTTCAAACTCATATCAGAATGAAAAAAGATTTTACTGCACCGATCTATGGCCTCAAATTGTCTAAAAAATGTAGGAGGAAACGCTGGTGCAGGACTTGATGCAGCACAATCAACCCAATGGAAAAAACACATGGAATCTGTATTGTTCATTCCATAACGAAGTGACAACAAATTCCAAAGAACATTTGTAAGAATTTCTGGTTGATGACAAAATACAAAATCAATATCAATCGAAGAAGTCTGTAATGTAATAAATTCACCAGGGCGAAATTCTACTTTTTGTCTACCAGAAAAGATTCTACAAAATGTTTTACCATCAAAATTAGCACGATTCTGCATTACTGATTGTGGATAAGGAAACGGAATTATCGTTACGTTATCCATCGAATAAAGTTCGTTAGAAGAAGTAAGTGTGTTCCGTTCTGGAATCATAATATAGTGATGACACATTGGTAAAAAATTCACCGTATCCATCATTACTTTCCAGTTAGAACAACGCTCTACTTCATACTTACTTCCTTTCCATCGGACAGGTGAGGCAACATGTAAAATGCGTTTACCAAATATTGGAACTTTACCATATTCGTCAAATAGTGTTGGGTTTTTCATGATACGAACTCACATTCAGCCATCAATTCAACCAAACAAGCAACAAGATTTATTTCTTGATCTGCAACAAAAGCAGATTTGTATTGATAGTCTGCAATAATCAATACTGCCGAAGGTATAGAAGATTTTTCTACTACCCCATACAATTTGTCATAAATTTTACGATAAACCGATGTAGGATCATTGTCCACATTCGAGGAAATCCATTGGCGCATTTTCTGAAAATTCTTTTCTCGTAAAGCAGAAATCAATTGATCGAGATTCAATTCTCCTATATTCGCAAGGATGCCTGAATCGATATCTCCCGAAGTACCATATCGTTGCAATTCATTTATCACTCTTCGAAAATCTGGAAAATGTTTATTGATCAATTCTACGATTACTTTCTTATCGTGAGTTACATTTTCTGTTTTTAACATAGACACACACCGTTCCATGAACTGGGCTGCGATATGTGGTTTTTCTTCTTTGCTCGACACAAAATCCACAACTGCACATCGTGAATGGATCGGGTCTATAATTCGATTTTTATAATTACAAGTGAAGATAAACGAACAATTTTCTGCAAACTTCTCAATGAAGTTTCTCATGGCTGGTTGTACAGAATCGGGATTCATATAATCCGCTTCATCTATAATCACAACCTTCCTACCACCCCCAAAGGAAATTGTAGAACAAAATTGAGTCAACTTGGTTCGCAGGGTATCGATCATTCGACCCTCATCTGAACCATTAATAATTAGATAATCGCTATTTGTTTGTTCACAAAGTGCTCGTGCCGCAGTTGTCTTACCAACTCCTGACGGGCCTGTAAACATAAGATTAGGAACCTTTTCATCTTTTACAAGGTCTGATAAAGTTCCCTTAATTGTTTCGGAAAGTATACATTCATCGATGGTTTTAGGTCTATAATTTTCGACCCACAAAAGTTTGTCAGTCATTGTAATTCTCTCATATCAAATATCATCATTTACTATACGTTTGGTGTGGAAAAAAGAAAAGATCTATTCCTCAAAAGTTGAGTTCTGCTCCAAAGCAATAAAGTAAAGAAGAGTGTCAGTTGTCCTTTGAAATCTTGAAATTCTTTTAGAGGACAACGCCACATCATACTCCCCTTCCATCAATTTATTCAAGTTTTCCGTCTTGAAAATCATACGGAACGTTTTATCCGTAGGGCCGACACCAGTTGAAAAATTATCTGATGATACATTACCTGTATCAGACACCAACAATCTTATTTCTGTTCCGTCACCTTCGACAATCACTTCTGGAAGACCCAACGTATTTGCTGCGTTGATGGTTTTTTTGAAGACATCTTGTGTCAGTTGAAATTCAACTTCTGGTTCTGGAAATGATATGTCTTTCTCGGGCGGTGTTTGAAACATAGAACTACTCCCACAATAACGATATGTTGCTTCGTGTTTAGAATCGGATATCATAACACCATTATCAGTAAAATCCAATTCTGGAGCATTAAACAATGATAACGTACCAAGAAACCGACTCAGTTCATATATTGGAAAGGTTTTTGGCAACTCCTCATCGATTTCTACTGATGCCAGAATAGTATTCAATGGAGAAACAGTCCTAAGAATGTTTCCTTCTCGAAATTCTATACTCTGATTGATGTTTGCATAATTTTTCAAAAGATTGATTGTTCTTTCACTTACTTTCATTTTTATTCTCCTTATTTCAGTTTTAGTTAATAATATTATTATATCACTTTTTGTGGAAATGTCAAGTCATTTACCTCTCTTTTTATTCCTTTTTCGTTTTGTGTGTCCACTTACTTTTGCTGTATCCAATCCATGAGCTGCAAATTCAAGATTTGCCAAACTCGTCATCGAACCAGAAAATATATAAGAACCCATATGTCCCAATTTCATCCAAGGACAAAGATAAATGTTGTATCCTAAACGTCGAACAAATTGACAGAAGAAATAATCTTCACTTAAATATCGATTACTACCTCCTGCAATGTCTCCTAGATACTCCTTTGAGTCAATCACTGTATCAAAGTATGCATGAATGTTTCTATCACCTTTGAAATGTTCTGAACGATTATGATCTGGTGTATAACTGAATTGAGGATATGCTTCACGAAAATCATTAAACACTTGCTTTTTGATCATCATAAAACCTGTACCTATTTCTAAGACATCAACTGGTTCATCAACTTGAATTTTGTGTGTATTTTCTACTGGATTGAAAACATAATCACCCGTGTATTCTGCTAAAATTTCGGGGTCTTCATCCGCTAGACCCGAATCAACTGCATTACGAACTTTCTCCCATGCAATACATTTTTTCGGATAGGGGCCACCAATGATATCTTTGTCCAATGCGGCCAAAGTAAGTACATCATTTGGGTCAAAATGAATATCTGCATCTATGAACATGAGATGTGTATAATCACTTCTCATAAATTCATCACACAAATAATTTCTTGCTCGGGGAATCAAGGACTCGTTGAATAGATAAAAATATTTTAAGTCCATTTCATATTTGGTTGCAAGTGTAGCAAGATCAGATGCAGATTTAGCATACATTCCACTACACATTCCACCATACATTGGCGTACAAACCATTATCTTTTTTTCTCGCAATTCTTCTACTGGTATTTTTACTTCCATAATTAGTACATCTCAATAAATTTGGTTAATTGTTCTTCGTTAAGGTTTGGTAAATTCACATGTTCAAAATATGTTTTTATTTTGGAATAATTTTCTAGGATGTTATTTTCTTTTCCACCATAACGAATTTTCATTGGAATGATGGTAGGATTTTCTGTATTGTCTGTGATGTATCCCAATCTAATCCACGGCTCCAACATCCAAAACCATGCACTTTCACAAGTAATATTATTACATACTGTTTTTATACTATCTAAAATTCTTAGTACATTATCATATTCATAATGATCGATTGACAAAAAATCACAACTACCCTTGAAGTCGTTTGCATCACAATTAATAATTTCAATTTTGTCGTGCCATTTTGTGCCGATGTCCTTGTGATAATCTATTACTTCTTTGAACTTTTCCAGTACTGTTATTTTCGTTACTTCTGGTTTGGACGCCAACCATTGTTCTCTTGTTCCAAATCCCAATCCTGTACAAATAACATGACCTTTGGCTAATTTGTAATGTGAATAGAATTGAGATGCAGAACCATGTCTTTCATCCAAAACCATCCATTGAATACCATCCATCGTAAATTGCCAAAACGGAACATCATAAATTTTTCTACGACTATCTAACCATACATTTATGCCATTATTATCATACGATTTGATAATTGGCGGAACGTATCCTAGTTCTCTTAATTCGTTTGGAACAGTTTCACTAAATGCAGGGTTGTTCATAATCATTTACTTGGAAATTCTTTTTATATGTATCTAAATTACAATCGGCGTCTTTCCATTGTTTATGCATTTTTTCTTCATAATCATGATACCAATCTATACGTTTTAGTGGAAATCTAGTAACTGGATAACTTGTTTTACCATCGTTATATTCCCAAAGATAAGATGAACCATTTTTCTTTTTATACCTATTTTCTGTTATATCTTTTACTATTATTCCACCATACCCATCGGAGTCTACTTTAACATCTTCATTTTGTTTTTTTATTACCCCTAATACTACAGGCAATCTAAAAAATTCAGAGTGAAATATAGACCAATCATCTAATATCCATTGATTATCTTCTAAAATTGCTCTTCCGGCTATTCTTGCAGTATAAGGATGATCTTTAGTATGATCCCCATATCCCCCTCTTGCTTTTCTAGGCAAATCAGTTACTTCATCAGTAACAAAATAAGTATCAATCTCTTTGCACTTAAAAACACAATCATAGAAAAATTCCATAGTTGCTACTTTTGTCTCACGATCAAAATCTTTGTACATATCTTTTATCATATTAAAATGACAAAAGGCATGCCAAGCTCTATGGTCATCACCTTTAAAGTGATTCAAACCATCTTGTATTTCTTTAATAGTAATCATCCTTCAAACTCATATTTCTTTGTGCCCAACCAGAAAGAATCGCTTTCTTTTGTCGTTGCATACCGAAACTTAACACGAAAAGTAATTTTATCTAAATCAATATCTGATCCCCACAACTTATGTTGTTTCATGAACATTTTATTTGGGTTAGTAAACCAATCTCTCCAATGTGGTCTTGCTTTTTCTAGTTGGTTTTTACTTGATACTGATCCTACTTTTAAAATCACATCTATATTAATATGGTCATCTGATTCATGATCCCTAATAATTGTTAATACCTTAACTATGAGTGCGTGTGCTGTACCACCTTCTCCTGTATTTAATACAAAATGTTCAACCACTAATACATCTGGATTATTTTTCTGGTATTCTTCAAGTGCCCTTTTTTCATCACTCGCTATTGTTACAGTAACCCCCTCTGCATTTGTCACACTACTGGTTGCTGCACCAGAGAAAGGAAGTTGTTGGTCTGAAAAGTCAATCAGTTCAAAAAATAAATCTTTGACATTCTTGTAAAAAGTAGATTTTGAATCAAGTTTTAAATTTTTCATTGTAATATTTAAATCATCTTCCCAAGACTCACCTTGATTATCTGTCATTACAAAATCTTTACTGTCAAAAAGATCTTTGATTGACCCAGCTACATCTTCTACAGTTCTAGCACTTTGGATAAAATCTGGATCATCTTCAATCGAAATATTTTCATTGGATTGAGCTACACCCATCCAATAATTTGCAGTTTTTCCCTTGAAAGTTCCAAACTTAACTTTCCATACTCCAATGGTATCTTTCTCTGTAATCACATTATCCGTACCATCTTTTCTAGTTTTCTTTAGAAGGCTACTAATTTTGCCCTTTGTCTTACTGTAACCAGTAATAATCGAATCTCCTAATACTTCATCTATATCAACCATAGGAGCTTCATTATGAAAATCATCATACTTCTTATTAGTATGTAAATTTTCCCATTGTTTGATTACACTAGCAGGAACTTCAGCCGCTCTACCACGATTCTTTGGTTTCTTTAGTTGATGGATTGCATCACTTTTGATAAGATCCTTATTTATTAAATTTATAATAGGATAATCTTTATCAAATTCTAAACTTACAATACCTTCATAGGTAGGACGCTTAGCATTTAATTCGTAATCTTCGTTAGTCTTATTTTCGTTCATAATAAATCTTTTTCACTTTAGTAAATATAAAAATAGGATGTTGCTTTTTTAAACAACACCCTATGTTATTTTTTAGAAGGGTTTGAAATCTTCGTCTTCTTCATCCAACATTCTGTGAGCTTCTTCAGCTTCAGTCTCATCGGAAGGCATCGAAACTTTATCATCCAACTTGGAATACAAGTCCATGAAAGTGTCTTTGGTTTGGTCATCAAACCTTGCAACACACATTGCAATCGCTTTCATTCTATCTTTGAAGATCGAAAACGCATGAACAATGTGAACCAGACGGCGAGTGGCGATTATCTCATCAACTCCACCATCATAAAAGGTTTTGCGAATCAAGTCTGCCCAATCAACCAGTTTTCCTGTAAAATCCTCATCCAGACAACCAAGAGAAAACATCAACTTATTGATGATTTTCTTCTCAACTGAAACAGAAGGATATTCCTGTTCAACTGTAATTGGAAATCTTTCAAGAAAGGCCTCGTTCAAGATGTTAGTTCCAATAAAACGACCATCTTCTGAACCTTTGCCCTTAGTGTTTGCAGTCGCCATGACTGTAAATCCCGCCTTAGGACGGATAATTCTTCCTTCTTTTTTAATCAGAAGTGGATTTCCTTCCAGAACAGGTTGTAGGCACATGATCTTGTTTGATGCAAGATCAACTTCATCCAGAAGGAGAGTTGCACCACGTTCCATCGCCATAACAACGGGCCCGTCTTGCCAAACTGTTCTACCATCGATCAATGCATAGTGACCAATCAAGTCATCTTCATCGGTTTCGATAGTAATATTCACACGAAAAAGTTCTTTCTTCAAGTCAGCATGAACTTGTTCGATCATCATGGTTTTTCCGTTTCCAGAAAGACCAGTAATGAAGACAGGATAAAATTGTTTAGATTTTTTGATGGTCTTTACATCATTGTAATGACCAAACTTAACGTAATTGGAAACTTTTGCAGGAACATAAGATTCGGTGGGAAATTCAATAACATTAGTCGCCATAGAAATCATATTATCTTCTTTCGTTGCCTTGGGCACCGATGCAACTTTTGTACCTCGCACACCAATATCAGGAATGCGATAAACACCTCTTCGTATTTTATTTTCATTTTTCCATATAAACGATGGTGCATACTTAGAAAGACCTTCATTTTCTGCCCACCCCATCAACTGTTTCATGGTGACTTCACGATTGGGGAAAATCTTTCCTAGACTCTCAACAATTTTGGTTCTTTTTTCACTCAAATTACTCATAACAAATCCCCATTAGGAGGGTTCACATTAAGAGAAAAGTCATCTTTTCTCATTTCCATAATTATATTATATCAAATCCTGACAGTAATGTCAAGTTTTTTCACGCAACTTTTTTAATAAATGCGTTAAGAAGGATGCGATTTTGCAACTTTCCTTTGGTGCTTTTCTTTAACGCTCTTCGAATTACTGCTTTAGAAGATCCCACCTGAATCGAATCCATATGATCAACTTCGTCTATTTCAAGACCTTTGGTGTTGATAATATATAGTTCATCATAAACCGTTCCTGTATCAATCAAGAACTTTTCCTTGCGAAACTTTGACTTATCTTCTTCCGTAGGGTATCGTGACATTGCATAACCCAAATTACCAGCATTTCTTCTTCCAGAACCAGAAGTCAGAAAAAATCCAAGAAGATTGATTCCCAATGACCGTTTTAGTGCAAGTAAAAGAAGTGAAGTTATTCTATTATTTTGTTTTTTAACTTCCTCTGGAAAAACTCTCATACGAGTTACTGGATCATCAATATGGGTCGATTTTTTATCAAATCTCTGAACCACATTGCTAGAGTCCAAATATTGTCTATTCCCGTTACTCTGACCATCAGTCAAAAATACTGCATTGACAATCTGAGATCTCGTTTTCATTCTAAATTCTTCAATTACAGACTTTGCAACAACAATTGTATCATTCAATGGAGTTCCACCAAGCGTATAATTACTAGGCGTTCCATAATAACGATATTCACTACTGTAATAATTACGATAACTATTGTCAAATCCTTCTGCAATCATAAGAAAATTTTGATATGCATTGTTCAATTCCCGATTTCTCATTCGTGAAGAAAAAATATTCATCAATCGAAGATTTTTTGAAACTACAATATTGTTTTTTTTGTAATCTGCAATTTTCTTCCCCAAGGCCGTTTCATCATAAAGACGATCCCTATGTTGTTCACGAAGATAATCATTTTCCGCATCTTTCCAATCTCGATAGTGGTCAGAAAAAGCATAAACTTCAAAAGGAATCTGAACTTTCGAGCAGAACATGGTCAAGTTAATCAACTGTTCGATAGTTTCTTTCATGTAACTGTACATGGAACCAGACCAATCGATGAACATAACCATACCGTGATTCTTTCCTTCTGGCAAATTTGTGATTTGCTGAAACAGATTTTCACTATACTTATATGCATGAATCTTGTTCATGTCAAGAGTTCCCTTTTTTGAATTATATGCACGACGATGAATATCTGCCGCTTTCTTCATCTCAAACTCTTTGACCATATAATTGATCATTTTACCATTGGTTGACTTAAACGTTTTCAGAAGTTCGATTCCATGTGTTTTCGCACCATCTTGAGATGCATAAAACCCGTTACACTCTTCGAGAACTTTCTTGTAATCGATTACAAGTGCATCTGTATTGATTTTCGGAAAAGTTAAATAAAGAGGAAGTTCTGTATATTCCCCCATATCCGTCAATTCTTCTTCTCTTTTACGATATTCTTCATCAGTAATGGAACGTGGGCCCCCCACAGACATATCTTCTCTATCACCAAAAGCATCTCCGACACCACCTTCAAAACCATTAGAAGATGCTCCCTTGGAAGGTTCTTTTTCATTTTCTTCATCAGAAGATTCTCCTTCTTTTGATTTTCCTGAACCATCTTCGTTCGAATCGGCAGAATCTTCACCACCACAATTTGAAGGCCCATCTTCTTCAGAATCATCTTCATCTTCTTCACAATCATCAGCTATACGATCTAATTCATCACAAGCACCTGAAAGATCATTTTCCCAATTATCTTCTGAATCTTCAGATTCACCAAATTCATCTTCGGAATCTTCACCAAATTCACCATAACTGTTATCGGTTTCCGATTCGTTTTCTTTGCACCAATCATAAAGTTCATCACAAACCTCAACGACTTCTTCCCAAGATTCGGTTCTTTCGACACGATTGACCCAAACTTTTTCCTCATCGGAAAATTCGATTCCGTAAGCAGTTCCGGCTTTGGTATATAAATTGATACGATCAATCAGACCAATATCGTTGGGGTCAACCCCCATCTTTCTCAATCCGAAAAAATCTTCATTCATTAAACTCTTATACCCCTCGATCATCGATTTCCGAGCGCCTTCAAACTTTCTCTTAATTTTCTTTTCGATTCTCGCATCTTCTATTACGTTCAGAAAAGATTTATAACCCTTTCCTTTTTTACTTATAGAAGAATGCCATCCATCTTCAGGAGTCCAAAGTGCGTGTCCAACTTCGTGAGCACAAAAAAGGTCATAGACCTCAGAACCAGGCTTCCATTTGAGGATAGGTAGGTATAACACACGATTTTTCACATCGAATGCCGCAGTAGGGATTTTCTTGTGTTCGACCGTGATATTCTCTGCTGCCATCAATTTGGCAAGGAGAGATTTCTGTTCTATTAGGGAGGTCGCTTTGAATTTCATGATAAATTATTGTTGAAAGGTTTACTTTCTCACTCTTTACTTATATTATAACATATCCTGACAAGGGTGTCAAGTTTTTTCCAAAGTTTCTTCCGAAACATCGTTTTCGTCTTCTGGTACATTTTCTGCGTAATCGCCTGTACCATCATTTAAATGTTCATATCCAGTAAGTTTTCCCGAATACTTATCCAAAAGTTCTTTCCTCATATTTTTTAATGTCTTCGATGTCATATCAAACTCCTTTCTCACTTTCATTTATATTATAACACAGAAATGTACTGAATGTCAAGTTTTTTTATCAAAACCCATCATGTCTCTTGTGAGTTTGGTCTTTGGAACATTGGCCGCAATCCAACCCAAAAGTTGTCGTTTAATATCTATTTCTGGCCCGACAGATTTTCCCTCTTCCTTGAAGGTTAGGTAGGTGAAATCTTTGACAACGATATTTCCCTGAGATGTTTTCATTGGTTTCTTTGTGTCGGGATCGACATAAGGAATGGTGTTATCTCTATTATTGAGAACAACCCTAACTCCGCCATTCAATCCTTTTGGGAGTTTTCCTTTGATAATATCGTACATATTCGTTGCGGCTCCCTCGTGAGAAGATAACATGATGTCTTCCGGTACAACTCTTTTACGATTTCTGTTGTTTACAATCGCAATTGCATAATTTGTCAAAACCCATGTGAGATGAATATTTTTAGCATCATATCCTGCCTTTGTCAATTTAGGAACAATGTTTCCTATATCACTTGCATCTTTCATCGTAATATCGAACATGATATTGGGGAGTCTATCTGAATTGACATCTCTAAGTAGAAGATCAAGAGACTTGTCTTTTATTCCCATGTCCTTCACAAAACGATGTATTTTGGCAACATCTTTAGGATTTTTCAGATTCAATCCTTTAATCTCTGGATATTTTCCTTGTGTGTCTGCCAATTTCATTAATGCGGTCTTCCATTCATCAACATCACGAATTTTGAACAATTCACCTTGCATAAAGTTTTTTATTGCAAAACCTTTTCCACTGCCAGCACCGCCTGCGAGGAAAACTATTTGACCATATCTCTTTCCCTGACCATATAGTATGAGTTTTTCTTCGAGATATTGTTGGAAATTAAGCATTCGTTTTCTCTCAGATGTATGCTTTCGAAATTTCTTTCGTCGTCTTGTCCATATGCAAACCTTCTATTGTGTGTGGCGATTCACTATTATTTATAAGACGTGGTACTCCGTATGGGTTCTGCCCCCATCTGACCGCCTTGAAAGGGCGGTGACCACACTAGCCGTCCCACGGAGCATTATTTAGTTTTTGTAATCGAACCATCTGATAGGTTTGTTGTATCGTGTCAATAGTTCGTCTAAATCCAAAATCAATTCATCAGACTTGAAGTCCCAAAGCCAATCGCTTAATGCGTTCCAATCTTCTGTTTGCATCACAGGAAGATGGATTTCCCAACCACGAGGATGAAAGTTTTCGTTTTCGGAATCACCACCTCGAATATCAATTCTACCACCCGACCATTCAGCACCATGCTTATCTGTCCATTCTCGGCCCTTTTCTAATAGACACCATTCGGCATCTATTGGGCCCATCCAGTTCGAACAATAATTATATTTCATGAATTATATTTCATGGTACTTTTGGCCCTGTTATACCACCGTGTTTTTCACACACTTCATCCACCACTTCGATAGGAACCCATCCATAAACTGTTCCTGTCAATTTTCCACTGTTTTCAGCATAACTTTCTATCAACGGTTCTGCTGAACTCGGAAAACCAATTTCAACGGTGTATGGCCCACTGTAATGGTAATGACTATTCTGCACGCTCATAGAAAATCCATCTTTGCATTCTACGACAGGTAGAATGTCTGGCCGAGTCGTG
>Ga0209658_1000621_pt1 | contig 24518 bp, 36 predicted proteins | sample SaaInlV_150m_DNA_6_FD_184656 | JGI IMG/M metagenome (GOLD analysis project Ga0209658, IMG submission 184656) | Marine microbial communities from expanding oxygen minimum zones in the Saanich Inlet - SI037_S4LV_150m_DNA (SPAdes) (version 2) | ecosystem: Environmental > Aquatic > Marine >...
GTCTAGAATATGCCTGTGAAATAGTATTTTCTTGTGTTCGTCTCATTGACATACTAATCAATGAGCGTTTTGTCTTGTGACACGTTTTCCTTAAGGGGAAAAGTGCCACGCTTGCTCGGTCTACACATCTGGTTCTCTAATCAGATATGTAGACTTATTTAAAATGTCAAAGGTCACGTGCTGAGATTAAAAAAACCGCTTAGCTTAGCGGTAAAATAACACAACTAAAAAATGTTGGATTATCTCCCCGACTCGTCTATTAAGTTGATTCTCTCCATTAACACGTAGAGACTAGTATACTCGGTAGTGGGAAATAAGTCAAATATTATGGCGGAAAAAGGATATTTGTTAAACACCGAGTGTTGCGCCTATACCTAGCCACGAATGCTGATATTTCACATAATCTGAACGGAAACACTCGGTGTTGAATAAATATCCTTGAGGAGCATTAAGTTATCTGGCTATCCGAAAGCCAGATTTTCCTGAATACCTCAACAGCTTGAGTTAATCGTTTATAAAAAATTTTATATAAAAAAACACCCGACGATTCTTATTTGAATAAAATCAGAATCGCGAGTGTTTTATACTTCTCTAATGAGCTTTGCACACTTTTCTAAAAAAGTGTAACAACGTGTGCGGAATTATTTTTGCTTCTACCATCTTTTCTTCTAGAGAAGAGAACAGAAGCTCTCGTCCTCCAGCAGAAAGAAATGACAACACTTCTTTCTCCGTCCTTATTTTTACTATCTTTACATCTTCTTCCAAGATAAAGAGTTTCACATTAAAATCTTTTGTACTCTTTAACTCGGCAACTTTAATCTTTTTAAGAAAAGATTTTTCTTTTTTTATATTGCCAACAATACTCCTATACTCTTTGTATGACGATATTTTACTTAATTTTTTAATCATTTTTATTCCTCCCAAAAAAGTTTAATTGAAACAAAAATTTATTTAATATAGCTTTGTAAATGTACTCCACTTTTACTTCTCATAGTATATCATATTGAAATAATTTGTCAATAGCAGAAATATGACTATTTTAAGCCGTGTTTTAAAGTTTTACAAAGGTAGCCCTTGTTGCTCCCCAAGGACTGACCTCTCCCGTCATTCCGCTAAAGCTCCATTCCTCCTCGAGGACAGACCTTTTTCCGCAAACAACAAACCACCCGCGCCTTACGGCGCGGGTGGTTTAAAAATATATTGTTTTCGTTCAGTCAGTACTTACTTGTCTGAAATATCTCCTTTTAGCTTATCGATGTATTTTGATGCTGCATCTTGTCCTCCAAGACCAAATGATAGTCCGAAAGCAAGAGCAAGCGCTACGATAACACCTGTGAAAAGTGTTTGTACGAACGCTGCTGCAACTCCAAGCTGGAACAATGCTGCAAGGATTGCAAAAATCCAGATAGCCCATTTTGTTACACTTCCGAGGAAGTTAAAGGACTTCATATGAGCAGCTTTTGCTCCACCTATTACAAGCTTTTGCATTACTTCAGCAATAACTGCTGCTACAAGAAGGATAAGTACTGCTACGATTACCTGTGGTAGGTATAGCAACACAACTTCCTGTAGGAATGTATTAACTTGTGTAAGACCAAGAACATCTAATGATGCTACAAGGAATACTATTATTACGAACCATTTAACAAGACCTCCTAAAAATCGTCCTGCGTTAAGGTCGAAACCTGCTCGTCCGAAAGCGTCATCAAGTCCGGCTCCTCTTAGGGCATTGTCTACCTTTAGAGACCTTACAACTTGATCAACTACTCGTCCGAGTACAGCGCCTATTATCCATCCTATGATGAAGATAATAAGAGCTATTATAAGATTTGGTACGAAATCAACTACTCCAAGCCATAAGTCTTGAAATGAATTAGTTAGTACTTCGCTCCATGTTTGTATTAACATGCTTTTTAATTTGCCCTATTTGATTCCCGAAAGAACCAAACAGGATTGCCTAGGCATTTAACACTATTAAAATTCTTCTATTCTGATATATACAGAATAAACGACCTTTGTTAAAGTGTGCATGAGAACATACACTTACATATATTCTATCATTTTATTTGCACTATTAATTACTAAATTCCTAAAGAAAGTGTGGATAACAAAAAACCTCGCATTGCGAGGTTTTTAGTTTGTAGGGTTTTCTGCAATCCCAATCTTATCTAAAACTACTTCGTGCTCATAATCAAACACGTCACGTATAAGCCTGTCATATATTCCCATCCTATATTTAAACTCTTGTGTCTCAAATACGGCGTATCTAAGCTCCCTTCCTATCTCTGATTCAATAGACTTAATGGCTGTTTCTAGCTGTGATTTCTTTATACCATTCCCTACTATAAGCAAATCTACCCTACTGTCTGGATTTTGTATCAAAACACCAGAGATTACTATAAGCTTAATAGCTCCTGCGACACTTAAACGTTTTGGTATGTCTTTATTCTTTACAGGAGTCGCATTTACCAAGAAGCTTTGCAGAGATTCTATATAAGGGAACTTTTCGTCAAGTGCCCACGCTAAGACTTTTTTCTTTTTTACTGTCTTTTTCTTACCTTTTCCTGTTGTTGTCTGTCTGTATGCTACTTTTTTCTTTATAAAGCCCATTTGCTTCATAATAGAGAGTTCTAAACGCAAAGTATCAGGCGTAATCTTTGCTCGTGTCGCCGCTTCTTTATTAGTGAATGTATGTTCAGGATTAAAGATAAAAAGCCGTAGGAGTTTGACCATTGCAGGGCTTCCAAAGAGTTTTCCTAGAATCTTCATAATGAAGATATTCTACCACCTGTGTATATAAATATCTAGAATTGACAAGCACCAAAAAAGAGGCCAAAATAGCCTCTTTTTTGTCTTTATATTAGCGCTTATTTTAGAGTTACAGTACCACCTGCTTCCTCTATCATCTTCTTCATTTCTTCTGCTTCCTCTTTCTTTACACCCTCTTTAAGTATCCCTGGTGCGCCGTCTACTGCGTCTTTAGCCTCTTTTAGACCAAGTCCTAGTAAACTTTTAACTGCCTTAATAACAGCTATCTTCTGTCCACCTGCTTCTGTAAGCTCTACAGCAAATGAATCTTGTTCTTCACCTGCTTCTGCTGGACCTGCTGCTGGACCTGCTGCTACAGCTTGCGCTGAAACACCAAATTTTTCTTCAAAAACCTTTACAAGTTCGTTAAGTTCCATAACTGACATCTCTCCTATTTCTTCAACGATTTTCTTGAACTTAGCTGGAACCTCTACTGGAGCAGCTTCCTCTTTCTTTTCTTCTGCCTTTGGAGCTTCTTCAGCTGGCTTCTCTTCTGCTTTAACTTCTTCCTTAGGAGCTTCAGCTGGAGCTTCTGCTTCAGCCTTTACTTCTTCTTTTTTTTCTTCTGACATGATAAATTTTGTTAATTAAATATGAATAATAATGAATATTTATGTTACTAAATTATCACCCCCTCCTTTTCGCGCAAGCGAAGCGCGCAAAAGGAGGGGGTTAAGAAAAACATACTCGCTACGCTTGTTGTTTTTCTGAACTTTGAGCTATTTGATCAAGAGCAATAGCACATCTTTGTATTGGTGAGTTTATGATATTCACAAACATACCATACAGTGTCTGAAGTGGTGGTATTGAAGCAATCTCTGTCATTTCTGCTTCACTCATATACCTCCCTTCAAATATTCCTCCTGCAATTGCTAAGTTGTCTTTGAACTTTTTTGCAAATTCAAACACTCCTCTAGCTGGAGCTGTGAGATCTGTACTGTATGCAACAGCGATCTCCCCTTCTAGTGCTGGAAGCTCTCCTTCAATACCAGCATCTTGCAGAACTCGCTTGATAAGTGTTTTCTTTGCTACGATGTAGCCAACACTCTCAGCACGCAATGCATCTCGCATCTCTGAAGTATCTAGGACACTAAGTCCGTTAAACTTCACAAATACTGCAGACTCTGCATTACTAAAAATATCTTTTAGCTTAATCAGAATCTCCCCTTTCTTCTCTTTTGTTAATGCCATATGATAGATTTTCTTAACGAATAAAATGAGTCTTAGAAAATCATCATCCCCTTCTTTTACTCGCCCTTAGCGAGATAAGGAGGGGATTTTTGATTAATTAATACTACTTACCCACCTCCTTTTCCAGTTGCTACTGGCAAAAGAAGGGGGTTATTGAAAATCATAGTCGCATTAACTCCTTGATTTTCAATAAAAACGACCTGTTAATACAGGGTTGGAGTTCTGCCACTATTATCCGCCAGCTGGCGGAAGTAGCCAAACCTAAGTAGGAAATTAAGCCCATTATGAGCACCCACTGTCTCCAGTCCTCTATGAATAGAAGTGTACCAGATATCGGACCTATGTCAAATCAAACAAAAAACCCAGCTTATAAATAAGCTGGGTTTTTTGTTTTAACAATTTTATTTATCGTCCTTTTTGAACGGAAATCCTAAGTTATTAAGAAATGCTTTTGCCTCTTCTTTATTTTTAGCACTTGTTACAAACGTGATAGCAAATCCAAATACATTCTTCAGGTCTTCATCTGATGTCTCAGGAAAGATAGTATGTTCCTTTACACCCATTGTGAAGTTCCCCATCTCATCAATACCTTTTTCATCAAGACCTCTGAAGTCTCTTGTTCGTGGTATCGCTATATGAATAAGTCTATCCAAGAAGTCATACATTCTCTGACCTCTTAGTGTGATTTGATACCCGAGTATATCCCCCTCTCTTGTTTTAAATGTTGCGATTGATTTCTTTGCGGCACGTGCTGCTTCTTTCTGCCCTGTGATCTTTGCTATCCTGTCTTGAATTACCTTTATCTTTGCTTTATCTTTTATAGAACCTATCCCAGCTGAAATAATCACCTTTTCTATCTTTGGTGTCTGCATTACATTACTATATTTGAAAATATCTTTCAAATTCTTAAATGTATCTTTTTGTCTGTCTTTTATATGAATCATATTTATATTTTCTTAGCATTTGAGATATGTATCGGCATAGTCTTGTCTATTATCTGACCTTTCTGATTACTTTGTGTTGCCCTCTGATGACGCTTACTAATATTTACACCCTCCACTATGAGCTGATCTTTATCAGGAATTGCGCGCAAAACCTTTCCAGTCTTACCTTTGTCTTTTCCTGCGATTATTTTTACTTTGTCATTTTTCTTGATTTTCATAATATTTTATACAAACTTTATACAACCTCTGGTGCAAGCGACACTATCTTCTGATATCCAAGCTCACCTATCTCACGTGGTATCGGTCCAAAGACTCGCCCTGCTCGTGGTTCTTTCTTTTCTTTGTCTATTATCACTACAGAGTTTTCATCAAATGAGATGTATGAACCATCTTTTCTCCTAAACGGTTGCTTCTGACGCACTACCACAGCTCGCAGAACCTCCTTCTTCTTTACTAGCTTTCGTGGCTCTGCAGTCTGTACAGAAAGCACCACAATGTCCCCAATACGAGCATATCGCTTCTTTGAGTCTCCTAGCACCTTGAACACTCGTCCGATCTTTCCTCCGGAGTTATCTGTTATTTTTACTAATGTTTGTGGCTGAATCATATTAATTTATTATCTTAAACGTCTTGTCTTTAGATATAGGTCGTGTCTGCTCAATAGTCACCTTGTCTCCTATTTCATGCTGATTACCTTTATCGTGCGCTTTGTACTTTTTCAATCGCTTTATGAATTTACCATACTTAGGATGTTTTACATACCTCTCTACAGCAACCACTGCTGTGTCTGTCATCTTGTCTGAAACCACGACACCATTGAGTGTCTTTTGTTTTTTAACCTGAGTTTCTGGTGTTGTATTCTTTTGTTCTGTTTTATTATCCATATTACTTATTTCTAGAGTTAACTTCAGTGAGTATCTGAGCGATTTGCTTCTTTGTATCCCTTCCTTCTTTTACATTACGAACTTTACTCCCTGCAATACCAAATCGAAAAGACCGAACATCCTCTCGTCTGTCGCCGAGGTCTTTTTGTAAATCCTTATCACTTTTATTTTTTAAATCTATTTTCTTTGCCATAATATTTAAATTATCTACTTACTACTTTAGCAGTCAGTGGTAGCTTTGCAGTTGCTTTCCTAAGTGCTTCACGTGCTACAGCTTCGTCCACTCCGTCTACCTCAAAAAGTATATGCCCTGGAAGCACTGGGAACTCATACCCTTGCAAGTCACCCTTTCCTTTACCCATACCTACTTCGGCAGCTTTCTGAGTATATGGTCGGTCTGGGAACACTCGTATCCATATTCGCCCACTCTTACCCATAGCTCGTGAGATCACCCTTCGTGCAGCTTCTATCTGGTTTGATCGTATTCTCACAGCCTTCATTGACTTAAGACCAAATGAACCAAATGCAAGAGAATTACCACGTGTTGCTACGCCAACCTTCTTTGGGTTCTTACGGCCTGTTTGCCACTTCCTATATTTTACTTTCTTTGGGAACAACATAATTATTTTGTTATTTTCTTATCTTCAAACTTATCTCCTTTGTATATCCATACTTTAATACCGATAACTCCATAAGGAAGATGCGCCTTTTCTCTCGTAAAGTCAATGTCCGCACGAAATGTCTGAAGTGGAATTCGCCCTTTCTTTATCTGCTCCTTACGTGCCATCTCAGCACCTCCTAGACGCCCACCTAGAGCTATTCTTACTCCTAGTACATCACGATTAGCCATAACCTTCTCTACAGTCTGCTTTAGCACACGTCTAAATGTCATTCTCTTCTCAAGCGCTTCTGCCACCATCTGCCCTACTATAGCAGCGTTTGATTCTGGGTTTTTAACTTCTTCAATATCAAGCTTAATGTCCTGCTTATATGTAAGCTTAAGTTTATTTATAACTTTCTCAATGTCATTTTTAAGTTTTGTAGCACCATCCCCACTTCGGCCGATTATCATACCAGGTCGTGATGTCTTTATTATTATTCTTAGCTTCTTCTCCCCTCTTTCTATCTCTACAGAGGCTATATAAAATCCACGTAATCGTTTTTCAAGAAAAAGACGAATCATAGTATCGCATTTTACAAATTCACGATATCGTTTAGGGTCAGCAGAAAACCACTTAGACTTCCAGTCTCGTAGTATTCCTAATCTATGTGCGTATGGATGTACTGTATGTGTCATATTATTTTTTTACTGTTTTCTTAACTGCTGGTTTTTTAGCTTCAGCTTCTTTCTTCTCTACCTTTGGAGCTTCAGCTTTTCCTTTCTTCTTTGTCTTTTCCTTTCCTTCTCCTAAAACAAGAGTTATGTGGCTTGTCTTTTTACGTATTGCAGCTGCTCGCCCTCGTGCTCGGGGTTTGTACCTTTTAAACACAATCCCTTCGTCTACCTGTATTTCTTTTATTATCAAATCTTCCATCTTTTCCCCAGAACTCTTTCCATTTGCAAGAGCAGACTCAACTAATTTAGCCATTGGTGATGTAGATTTCTTATCTGTAGCAGAAAGCAATATTAAAGCGCGATCAACTTTCTTTCCGCGAATAAGGTCTGCAATAAGGCGGACTTTACGAGGTGCTTGTCTGTAATTTTTGAGATACGCTTTCATAATAATTATTTCTTAGAGTCTCCAGCTTCTTTAGCTGATTTTGCTGCAGCAATCTCTGATTCCTTCTTCTTCTGCTCAAGCTCCTTCTGCATTTTACCTCCGTGTCGCAAGAACTTCTTTGAGTGTGAAAACTCTCCAAGCCTATGTCCTACCATCTCTTCTGAAACGAACACCTCTATGTGTTCTTTTCCGTTATGGACACCAAATGTAAAGCCTACCATCTCTGGTGATATCTGACTTCTTCGTGCCCACGTCTTAATAGGACCGCTAACATCAGCAGGTTTCTTACCTTCAATTTTCTTGAGAAGACTTTCTTCTACATATGGGCCTTTTTTGAGTGATCGTGACATGATAGATTTTCTCCGCGAACGGAGTGAGTGGTTAGAAAATCATCATCCCCTTCTTTTGCCAGCCTTAGGCTGGATAAGGAGGGGATCTAATTTATCTCATTTGTTTGACCCCACACTTTTTCGCTAAAAGCGCAAAAAACGGGGGTTATGGAAACTATAGTCGCATTGCTCCTTAATTTCCTATAAAAACAAGCCCTTGCGAGCTTTACAGCATATTACCAAATTACAGCGTAATGTCAACAAAAAACCCCTAAATACCTTATTTCTTCAAGAAACGAGGTATTTAGATACAAAAACACCGAGGTTAAACCTCGGTGTTTTTGTTTTATCTCTTCTTCCCTACTTTTCTTCTCTTCACTATAAGTTGATTTGAATATTTCTTTGGTGTTCGTGACTTCTGTCCTTTTCCTGTTGGCTTACCCCATTTAGAGATAGCTCTTCGTCGTCCACGTCCTGCATGCCCCTCTCCACCACCGTGTGGGTGGTCTACTGGGTTCATCGCAGACCCACGCACTGTTGGTCGTCGTCCCATCCACCTTGCTCGTCCTGCTTTACCGATGTTCACAAGTCTATGTTCTTCATTACTTACCTCTCCGACTGTTGCCCAAGCTTTCTCACTTACTTTTCTAATTTCAGATGACGGCATCTTCAAGTGTACGAAGCCACCGTCGTTTGCGATTACCTCTGCATAGTTACCTGCTGAACGTGCGATCTTCGCACCACTGTCCGGCTTGATCTCTACATTATATACAAAAGTACCTACTGGCATTTTGTTAAGAGGAAGCGCATTACCTATTTTTACCTTAGCTTCAGCTGAAGCCACTATAGTATCACCAACTTTCATAGACTGCGGAAGTAATATATATCTTTTTTCTCCGTCTTTATATGTTACAAGTGAGATAAATCCTGATCTGTTTGGGTCATACTCTACTGTTGATATAGTTGCTTCAACCTCTCGCTTGTCGTATTTAAAACTTATTTCTCTCCATACTCTTTTGTGCCCTCCGCCTTTGTGACGTGTTGTTATTCTTCCGTCGCTGTTTCGCCCCACAGAACGATTAACACCTCTTGTAAGAGGTTTGTAAGGTTTTGACACAGTCAAAACATCTCGGTATGAAATACCTGTCATCCCTCTTCTTCCTGGTGATGTTGGTTTATATTTCTTCATAATATTTATACTATTTCTATCTTATCGCCCTTTTTCAAAAACACATAAGCTTTCTTACCTCCAGCTCTTACTCCTTTCTTTCGTGTTGTTCGTGAAGACACTTTCTTTGAAGGAATCTTTACGATATTTACTCTAACAGGTGTCACATTATAATAATGCTTTACTGCACTTCCTATTTCTTTCTTTGTTGCGTTTGTAGCAACTTCAAATACATACACTCCGTTCTCTGCTTGCATTGTAGCCTTTTCAGTAATACGAGGTTGCACTAATATGTGTGCAAAAGTCCCAACAGCACTTTTTGTTTGTGTTTTTGTAGCAACTGCAGGTTTCTTAGCAACAGTCTTTTTAACTGCAGGTTTCTTAGCAACAATAGGCTTTGCTTTTGCTTCTTTAACCTCTTCTGTTTTCTTTTTTGATCCAAATAATGCCATATTTATTTTTTAACTACTTTCTTTACTGTTGGCTTTTTAGCTACAGCTGGTTTTGCTTTTACAACTTTCTTTACTTCAGTTTTAACTTCTTTCTTTGATAATTTACTTTCCAAAAATTTAACTACATTTTCAGGGTCTGAAACTATTAGATACTTGTATGTAAGAATATCAAGTGGATCTAAGTTACGAGCTTCATCAACTGAAATATTTCCAAAGTTCTGGAAACTTTTCTCTGTGTTTTTGTCTTTAATACCCAGAGCAAAGAGTGCTGTGTTTTTTCTCTTTGTGGCAAGAGTGTCAAAACCTGTAATCTTTGAAAGATTAGCTACGATCTCTCTTGCTTTCTTAGACTTTGGTTCTGTGAAAAGGATTGAGTCAACAAAAAGTATCTCACCATCTTTATGCTTTCTAGAGAGCGCTGTAAACAGAGCTTTAGCTTTCATCTTTTTGTTTATTTTCTTGCTATAATCTTTGTCTTTTCGTGGACCGAAAGTTATTCCTCCTCCTCGCCATATAGGTGAACGGTTAGAACCAACTCGTGCGCTTCCTGTACCCTTCTGTCGCCATGGTTTTCTACCTCCTCCTCGTACTTCACTTCTGTCTTTTGTGTGAGCTACTGGAGTTCGTACATTGGCTTGCTGTGACACAACTACCTGATGCACCAAGTCCCCATTCCAAGGCAAACCAAAAACACTCTCTGGTAATGTTACCTTTCCCGCTTCTTTCCCCTCTGTGTTATATACTTTAGTTTCCATATTATCCTTTTATTTCTACTACAGTCCCCTTTCTCCCAGGTACTGCACCTCTTACTACAAGCTGATTGTTTTCTTTATCAATCTGAAGTATCTCAACTTTTTTCAAAGTTACTCTATCGCTTCCCATACGGCCACCCATCTTCTTACCTTTGAATACTCTCTGTGGGCCTGTAGCACCAATAGAACCTGGCTCACGTTCTGAATGCTTCTGTCCGTGTGAACGTCGCCCACCGTGGAAACCATGACGCTTTACTACACCTTGGAAGCCTTTACCTTTTGAGATTGAAGAGATTTCTATCCTGTCACCTTCTGCAAATGTAGAGATATCTATCTTATCACCTACTTTATATTCTCCCACACCCTCAAATTCTTTATATCCTTCAAAGTTACCTTTAGTCTTTTGAGCTCTGTTTATATTCTTCTCCTTTTTTTCACCATAACCCACCTGTACAGCTTCATAGCCGTCTACTTCCTTATTCTTTACTTGTGCAACAGTAACCGGCTCTGCTTTTAATACAGTTGCTGGGTGGACTCTTCCATCTTTATCAAAGATTTGAGTCATATTTTCTTTTGTTCCGATGATAAACTTAGCCATAATTTCAACAAAAATAGAAGCGAAGTGCTTCCAAATAAGTGCTTGTATAGTACTATAATACTCAATAAAATGCAAACAAAAACCGCCCGAGGGCGATTTTTGTTTGTTGTTCTAGCCTGTATCTATTATACCATCTTTATGTCAATGTTGACTCCGGACGGTAAGCTTAAGTTCGTAAGCGCCTCTATTATCTTTGGAGATGGGCTAAGGATGTCTATCACCCTCTTATGAACCCTCATTTCAAACTGCTCACGAGCATCTTTATAAACAAATGACGCGCGGTTTACAGTATATTTCTTAATCTCCGTTGGAAGCGGGATAGGCCCCACTACCTTTGCATCAAAACGAAGCACAGTGTCTATAATCTGTTTTATAGAACTGTCCAAGATCTTGTGTTCGTATGCACGTACACGTATTCGTATCTTAGGCGCATCGTCTTTCTTTGACGCTTTCTTTTTAGCAGGTGCTTTTTTAGTTTTTGTTGTCGCTGTTGTAACCATATTTAATTTATGCAATGATCTTTGTCACAACTCCAGCACCAACAGTCTTACCTCCTTCACGAATAGCAAACTTTTGCTTTTCTTCTAGAGCAACTGGTGATACAAGCTTCACTGTGAATGTTGTTGTGTCTCCAGGCATTACCATCTCTGTTCCTTCAGGTAAAGTTGCCTCTCCTGTTACATCAGTTGTTCTGATGTAGAACTGTGGCTTATAACCTGTAAAGAATGGTGTGTGTCGTCCTCCTTCTTCTTTTTTAAGAACGTAAGCTTCTGCTTCAAACTCAGTATGAGGTGTTACAGAACCTGGTTTTGCAAGCACTTGTCCTCTGTGAATCTCTTCTTTCTTAAGACCACGAACTAGAATACCAGCATTGTCCCCTGCCTGACCTTCATCAAGGTTTTTATTAAACATCTCGATACCTGTAACTGTTGTTTTTGTTGTTTCTTTAATACCTACGATTTCGATTTCTTCTCCTACCTTTACTACACCTCTTTCAATTCTTCCTGTTACTACCGCTCCTCGTCCTTCAATTGAGAAGATGTCCTCAATAGGCATTAGGAATGGCTTGTCCATTTCTCTTACTGGTACTGGGATGTACTCGTCAAGAGCGTCTGCAAGTTCCATAACTTTCTTTGCCCATTCATCATCCATTGATGATGCTTCAAGAGCTTTAAGTCCTGACCCGCGTATAACTGGAGCATTTTCTCCATCAAATTCGTATTGTGTAAGAAGTTCACGAACTTCTTCCTCTACAAGGTCAACTAGGTCATTGTCGTCAACCTGATCAACTTTGTTAAGAAATACGATAATCTTTGGAACACCAACCTGCTTTGCAAGTAGGATGTGCTCTCTTGTCTGAGGCATCACACCGTCAGACGCTGCAACCACAAGTATTGCGCCGTCCATTTGTGCGGCTCCTGTGATCATGTTTTTAATATAGTCGGCATGCCCTGGCGCATCAATGTGCGCATAGTGACGGTTGTCTGTTGAGTACTCATTGTGAGAAAGTGAGATAGTAATACCTCGTGCTTTTTCCTCTGGAGCACCGTCAATTTCGTCAACCTTTTTCATCTTAACGTCTTTTCCTGCAAGTTGTAGAACATGCAAGATAGCAGCCGTCAGTGTTGTTTTTCCGTGGTCAACGTGGCCAATTGTACCTACGTTTACGTGAGGTTTTGACCTGTCAAAATCTTCTGCCATAATAATTTATGATTATAATTAATAAATTTACCAATATCCCCCCTTTTTTAGCGACAAAGCTCGCGCGCATAACAAAAAGCGCACAAGGCGATATGTAGATATAGTACCAGAACCCACCAAAAAGCGCAAGATTTGATATGAATATAGGCAGGAAGCTCCGTAGTGAGCTCCCTGCCTTTACAACACTTCTATATATTTACTCACTTTGAGACAAAAATATTCTCATATCTTATAATAATATCTTCCGCTACGTCAACACCCTCCTGCGTTAACACTAACATCTTTCTGGAACGCCCACGGGTATTGCGAATACTATTAATACTCTTAAGACTGTACGGACATAGATTCTTTCTGTCTATTGGAATACTCTCAACAAGAGGCTTCCTACCTTCAGGCTTTATAAGTGCACTAATTAAAGCTGCTAATTTGTCTTTTTTTATATCAGAACCACATTTCTCAAGCTGGCCTTGTATCCATTCAATAACGCAATTACCTGACTCAACGGTATACAAGATAAGAAGTATTGCCTTAGAAACACGACATCCTTCTTCCAAGAAAGTACTGAGGTTACTGTATGTTACATAATCTACAAGATCGGAACTCTTACGAACGGTTACTGGATTATTGCACATTTCTATAGTCACTTTTTATTCCCCCATAAAGTAAATAAATGTAAATAACATCTACCTCGCATTCTACACAAACCTCAAAAAAAGGCAAACTTTTGCTCCTCAAGGACTGACCTCTCCCGTCATTACGCTAAAGCTCCATTCCTCCTCGAGGTACATACCTTTTCCCGCAAATACCTAAGTACTACAGTTAACTATAGTACTTGGGATTAATCATAGTACCTATTGTTGTACGTCGCACGTCCAACTTTTTAAATTATGAGTACAATTCACTATGCGAACCTATTGCAACCAAAATAACAATATTATCGTAAGATATATCATACACAACCCTTATATCCCCTGACACATTAAAGCTCCATTGGTCTTTAAGTTTGCCAGACAGTTTGTGTATATTAAGAATAGGGTTATTTATATTAGATAAAAATAAAGCGATTCTTTTCTCAAACTCTTTTTTTATTTTTACTGATTGTCTCCTAAACTGCTTATCAAACTTCTTTGTAGTTACAATTTCCATATACTAAGAATTCAAGTGTTTCATCAGATCTTTGGCATTACTGAAAGGACCAGAAGTTTTTCCTGCTCTACGATCTCTTCTAGCTTCTTCCACTAGTGATTCAAGATACGGAGTCATTTGGTAACTCTTTGATGAAAAAGTAACTTCCTCATCGCGAACAAATTGCTTTAGAAATGAGTTAACTACAGTACTTAAAGGCACACCTATCTTACCCGCCACTTTCTTGGCATTTTCTTTAAGCTTTTTGTCAGTTTTTATATTTAATATGGTTTGTGTATTACTCATATACCAAAGTATATATAACGGTATACTTTTTGTCAAATAAAAAAGCAGGGAACTCATACTAGTAAGTTCCCTGCCTAATCTTTAGTTTAGTATGCGACTAATTTACTGACAACTATTGATTCTCCATATACATTCTGAGACAAATACCCAACTATTTGTTTTATAGCTTCGTCTTTTTGTATATTATTATCAATACCTAAAAAAACTACAGAGAAAGTCATCATATAATTAGTTATATCAAACAACTGTTCTCCTTTCCAAAATATTGGTCCTTCATAAGGAAACCATTGAGATTTATTATCATCTAATTCTAAAATTTCCGAAATTTTACTAAAATCTTTCATAGTTGGTTTTGGTACTAAAGATTTCCTAGAAGGTGAGGTTAATATTTTAAAATTTAAAAATATATTTAACTTATCTGCAGGGCAATTTGTGTTAACAACATCAACTTCTAGAATAAAAGTTCTTTTGCTATTGGCAGCCCTAAACTCTACTTCGGCAAAACAAAAATTTGTGAAAACCAAACAAAACGACAATACTAACATCACCACCATTGATCTTCTATACATTAATCACCTCCATTTCAAAAATATTAAATATGATAAAAACTACTTACTACCCACCAGTCTATATAAATCTCAAAAAAAGGCAACTAAATTGCATCGGGCAGTTAGATATGTTACAACAATGCAGGATTTGTAGTACGTTTCAAACTGAATATTAAATTAATTTACATCTTTAACTTAGCAGAAAGGAGTGTGCCTAATGCACATGCTTAATTCGTGGTTAGGATATACATTGTTAATAATATTTACAATGGCTTATATCTTAATTATTTTTGAAGAAAAGATCCATTTAAAGAAGTCCAAGCCGATAGTACTGGTAGGATGTCTTATGTGGATGTGTATTGGTATTTACGAAAAGATACATCACACGCAAGGAGCGCACGAATTTGTTGAGCATCTTATTGCAGAGATTGGAGGATTGTTTTTCTTTCTTCTTGTTGCGATGACGTACATCAATACATTAACTTCGTTAAATGTATTCAAGGCCTTACGTTCGTGGTTACTGTCTAAAGGTATGGGTTTTAAATCTTTGTTCTGGACAACAGGGATTTTAACATTTTTCCTGTCACCTTTAGCAGACAACCTAACAAGTGCTTTGCTTATGTCTACAGTTGCATTTGCAGTAAGTGACGGTAACAAAAAGTTTATAGTGCCAGCATTTGTAAACATAGTAATTGCAGCAAACGCCGGTGGCGCATGGAGTCCTTTTGGGGACATTACCACATTGATGGTGTGGACTGCTGAAAAGGTACATACATTAGAGTTTGTGTATCTAGTACTTCCATCAATTGTAAACTGGATTATCCCAGCCTTCATTATGAGTTTATTTCTTCCAAAAGGAAGACCAGACTCAACAGAAGAGTCAGTCTCTATGAGACAAGGAGCAAAAAGAACAATGATTTGCTTTGCACTTACGATAGCTACAGCAGTGTGCTTTCACCAATTTCTACATCTCCCACCGTTTATGGGTATGATGTGCGGACTTGGATTCCTCATGTTTAAAACCTTCTATATGAAGATACAAAATATGAGAAAAAATAATGGTGATAGTAAACATGTTGATGTATTTGAGCATGGAATTGAGAAAGTAGAATTTGACACTCTTCTTTTCTTCTTCGGGGTATTAACCGCAGTAGGCGCACTACAGTACATTGGCTTTCTGGCTACAGTTGGTGGAGGTTTTTATACCTTAGCCGGTAATACTGTAGCTAACAGTTCTATAGGAATCTTTTCTGCTATTGTGGACAATATTCCAATCATGTATGCAGTATTAAACATGGGACTTGATATGGGTTTGGACCAATGGCTTCTTGTCACACTGACATGTGGCGTAGGTGGAAGCCTACTATCAATAGGTTCTGCTGCAGGTGTGGCAGTAATGGGTATAGAGAAAGACTATACTTTTATGTCCCATATCAAATGGGCGCCTGTTATCTTTCTGGGTTATATAGCAAGTATAGGTACATGGTGGCTAGTAACTATTGGACTAAGAGCAGTTTAGTAAAATTAATTTATATTTAAAACCAAAAAGGGAGACAACTTGTTAGTTGTCTCCCTTTAATCGTTTTATTATTTTAAATACTACCCTCTCGCTTCCTTTATTTCTTCCGCTACGTTTTGTGGCACTACCTCATAGTGATCAAACTCCATAGTAGACGAAGCTCTTCCCTCTGTCATTGAGCGAAGTGTAGTAGTGTATCCAAACATCTCTGAAAGTGGCACTTTTGCGTTCACTACCTTAAGCATTCCTCTGTCTTCCATACCTTCTACTTGTCCACGCTTTGAACTCAAGTTACCTGTTACGTCACCCATGAACTGCTCTGGTGTTACTACTTCTACTTTCATAATAGGCTCAAGCAATACCGGCTTTGCTTTTGCAGCTGCTTGCTGGAAAGCTTGTGAACCTGCAATCTTGAAGGCAATCTCAGATGAGTCTACATCGTGATATGAACCGTCAAAGAGATCTGTAGAGATGTCTACCAGTTTATATCCTGCGACAATACCTCTTTGCATCCCCTCTTTAACACCCTTCATAACTGCTGGGATAAATTCCATAGGAATAACCCCACCTTTAATACTGTTTACAAACTCAAATCCTTCATCTCTCGTAACATTCTTAGGTATTTTTGCGTCTTCTTCTAGAGCTTCAAGCGGCTTGATCCTAACCTTCACATGACCGTATTGTCCACGACCACCTGACTGCTTTATGTATTTTACTTCTGCTTCTGCTTCTTTTTGAATAGTTTCTTTATATGCTACTTGTGGCTTACCGACGTTTGCTTCTACATTAAACTCTCTTTTCATTCGGTCTACTAGAATATCCAAGTGAAGCTCACCCATACCAGCGATTATAGTCTCCATTGTTTCAGAGTCTGTTGTTATTCTAAATGTAGGGTCTTCATCTGAAAGCTTCTTAAGTGCGATACCCATCTTCTCTTGGTCAGCCTTTGTCTTTGGTTCAATCTTTAGGTTTACCACAGGCTCTGGGAACTCAATCCTGTCTAGGATTATCTGATTATCTTCATCAGACAAGGTGTCTGAAGTCTTAGTGTCTTTAAGCCCTACCGCCGCTGCGATCTCCCCCGCATAAACCTTCTTCACCTCTTCACGTGAGTTTGCATGCATACGTAGTATTCGCCCTACTCTTTCTTTATTACCTGTTGTTGTATTGTAAATATAAGAACCAGCTTCAAGTGTTCCAGAGTAAACTCTAAAGTATGTAAGTTGCCCTACAAACGGGTCAGTCTGAAGTTTGAAAGCAAGTGCTGCAAAAGGTTCGTCGTCTGATGCTTTTCTTTCTATCTCTTCTTCTGTCTTAGGGTCAATACCTTTCACAGCTGGTATATCAATAGGTGACGGTAAATAATCCACCACAGCATCAAGCACTAATTGTACTCCTTTATTCTTAAGCGCCGTACCTGTAAACACTGGCACAAATTCATTTGCAATCGTTGCTTTTCTGATTTCCTTTTTAAGAGCATCTATTGGAATCTCTTTTCCTTCTAGGAAGTCTTCCATTAGTTGTTCGTCATTTTCAACAGCTTTTTCTATAAGTTCACCTCTGTATTTCTCAGCTTCTTCTTTAAGTTCTGCTGGTACTTCGTCTTCTCTTACATCCATACCCATTTGCCCTTCAAAGTAATACGCTTTCATCTTAAGCAAGTCTACTACACCTTCCATTTTGTCTTCCTCTCCTATTGGTATCTGCATTCGTACAGCATTTTTTGTAAGTCTGTCTAGGATAGTCTGGTATGAACGTTCAAATGACGCACCAGTTCTGTCTATTTTATTTATAAAACAAATTCTAGGCACAGAGTATTTGTCTGCTTGTCGCCATACAGTTTCAGACTGTGGTTCCACTCCTGCCACCCCGTCAAACACTACCACTCCACCGTCGAGCACCTTTAGAGATCGTTCTACCTCTACTGTAAAGTCCACGTGACCTGGTGTATCTATAATATTAAAACGATACTTCTGACTATCGTCTCCTTTGTCTGCATATGTTGGAGTCCAGAAAGCAGTCGTAGCAGCAGAAGTAATAGTAATACCTCGCTCTTGCTCTTGCTCCATCCAGTCCATAGTTGCTTCCCCTTCATGTACCTCACCTATCTTGTGTGATACTCCAGTATAAAAGAGCACACGCTCAGTTGTCGTAGTTTTGCCGGCATCAATATGTGCAATGATCCCTGTATTTCTTACTCTTTCTAGTGGATAATCTCTTTCCATGTTTTCTTAATTATAAATAAAAATAAAAAGCCTCATCGGCTAAGTTATAAGTACTATACTTCATTATATTAAAACAAGCAAGACAGACCTTAATAATTTGAAATCTCAATTATTTTCTCAAAATCATCCTCTTGAACAGTTTTATTCCTCTTTTCATGCCCGCATATCTGACAACGGTGAGTCATTATATGCTCATCTTTTTCTGTCTCTATACTAATTGGCTCCATAAGACCACCACAGTCCGCCTTTCTGTCCCCCGGATTAATATCTACATGCTTACTCCATAGGCAAACAGGGCAATGGTTAGTATAGCCATCACCCTTAACCTCCTCTTCACAATTCTCACATGCAAAATCTTCTATTGTCCTTTGAAATTTTTTTGTCATTCGGAATTTCGTTGTCTCGTCGGAGCAAGGTAAGTTTTATTTAAAAGCCTTGCGCAGTTTCGTCTCAACGAAACGAGCAGAGCAAAATTTGTCGCTACAAATTTATGTGTGCTTTTTAATGAAAGCTTATCGAGCGAACTTTACCACGCAAAGTGTGCAAATGCCTTATTAGATTCTGCCATTTTGTGCATATTTTCTTTCTTCTTTATAGCTTCACCTTCATTCTTACTTGCAAGTATTAGTTCTTCTGCAAGTCTTTTATACATTGCTGAACCTTTCTTTGCTTTTGCTGCACCGATAATCCAACGCATTGAAAGCAACAGCTGTCTTTCTGGTCGTACTTCTCTAGGAACCTGATAGTTAGCACCTCCCACTCTTCGTGAACGTACTTCCATATTAGGGCTAACGTTGTCCAGTGCAGATTCAAATAGCACCGCTGGCTTATCTGTCTTTTCTTTAGTTTTTATTTCCTCAAGTGTGTCGTACACCACCTTACGCGCAGTATTTTTCTTACCGTCTAGCATTACGTAGTTGATAAATTTAGCAAGTTTAACAGACTCGTACTTTGAGTCTGCTCCTACTTCTTTTCTTCTTTTAATTTTTCTTCTCATGATAAATTTTTAATTTTTGAAATCAAGGTCTTTCCTCGGCGGAGCGTAGTGGAGTGGGGGTGAGTCCTTGGTTACCATATATTATTTAGCCTTTTTAGCTCCGTACTTACTTCGTCCTCTGTTTCTCTTCTCTACACCTCCGGCATCAAGCTTTCCTCGCACCACAGTGTATCGTAGTCCAATATCTTTCACACGTCCACCACGTAGTAACACCACTGAGTGCTCTTGTAGGTTATGCCCCATACCTGGGATATATGCTGTAACTTCCATACCGTTTGTAAGTCGTACTCTTGCTACCTTTCGCACAGCAGAGTTAGGTTTTTTAGGTGTCTTTGTCATAACTTTTATACATACACCACGCTTAAATGGAGATGCATAGAAAGTAGGCTTATTCTTCAATGTATTAAAACCACGCCCTAAAACCACAGTCTTTGACTTTGTCTTTTCTTTCTTTCTTTTCTTTTTTACTAATTGGTTAATTGTGGACATGATAGATTTTCTCCGCGAACGGAGTGAGTGGTTAGAAAATCATCATCCCCTTCTTTTACTCGCTTGTGGCGAGATAAGGAGGGGATTATTTCTAACGAACCGATCTTCTACCCACCTCCTTTTCCAGCTAAGCTGGCAAAAGAAGGGGGTTATGAGAATCATAGTCGCTTAGCTCCTTGTTTCTCTATAAAAAAACCCGCTTCCGCAAGTAGATACAATATACTACAAAGCCAAAATAATGCAAATGAAAAGGCTTGATACGACGAATCGCATCAAGCCACTGTAATCACTATTGTTTTTCTTAATAATTAATTAAACCTCTCCTCAATAAATGTCTCGCTAACATTAAATCTGCGAGCTATCGCCAAAATTTCAACTCTCCTCTTTTTATCCGCTATTTCAAATTCATCTGCTAAAACACATGCCAGCTTAACTTTTACAAAACCTAACGTCTTCATTGCATCTGAAAGCTCTTTAACTGCTTTAAAACTTCTTTCCTTAAAAGTCTTCTTTAAGCCTTCTACGGAAGATTTAAGCTCTTTTTCAGTTTCTTCCGATGCTTCGTAAAAACCAATCAGAAATTCATTCACACCCTCTGCAGACGTATCTGCGGAAGAACTCTGAACCGAAAAAACAGAAATTGCGACAACAAATATAAATGTTGTGATGAAATATTTCACTTTAAACCTCCACCTTAGAGATTAGAATAATTAGAACTGATACGAACTGTTCTGTAGTTATAGTAGCATAGTTCAACTATTTTGTCAATAGTTCAAAACTCCTTGTTCTAAGCCCTATATTCTACAAAGGTCTAACCTTTGTTGTAAAAAATAATGCAACAAACAAAAATAAAACAGCTAAGCGGTAAATCCAACTTGGATACCATACTTAGCTGCTTATATTTAATACCTACTTCTTCAATTTTTGTAATATATTGTCAGAGGTTTTTCCAAAACTAATCGACAATACATTTAATCTTACTCTTAACTCGCTCGCCATTTCAGAAGTAATAAGTCCTACTGTTTCGTAGAGAGCTACATATTCCATGTTTCCAAGAACCTGAGTCTTATATTCTAGAATCAGAGCATACTCTTCCCCTAATTCCTCGACTGAGGATAATCCATCCAGAGACGTCTCTTCTACTGCACGCTCTAACTTAGAAAAATCAAATGAATTTGCAGCATCATCTTTCTCTTCTTGAGAAAAACGGCTAGTTAAACGAAATCTTAAAATCTCTTTTAATCTACTCTCTTCATTCTTATCATCTATAATAGACTCAAAGAATATAAATTTCTGTTTAGAGTCAACAATCAATTCTAGACTTACTGCCCTGTCGGAATAGTCTCGAGGTTGAATAAGTATAGCATCTATATCTTTAATAGATACTTTAACTACCGCCCCAGCAGCTACAAAATCCTTACAAAATTCTTCCAAGGATTTTTCTAATTCTGAATAAGTAGCAAAACTAGAAGTTCCTGGAGTCTCGATTTTGCCTTTTATAGCAAAAGAATCCTGAACTGAAAAAACAGACAAAAATGCAACAATAAGTAATGTAATAATCGAATATTTCATTCTTAACTCCTTTCAAAAAGTTAAAAAACGGAAAAATAAAAAGGACAATACAACATCCAATATGTTATACATGAATACTATCATAGTTTAGCCACTTTGTCAAGAGCCAACAAACCCCCTATTTTAAGCCCTACACCCCACAAAGGTCTAACCTTTGTAGCAACTTTTTGTATTCCGTCACTCCTCAAGTTCCCTCCTCCGCTCCATTTCATTTCGCCGAGGAAAGACCTTTTCCCGCGACTCCATAAATTACCGTTTCGCCAGGTTTGACTTAACGGATTTCAGCATAGTTCTTTTTATAAACCTTATCATGATGGTCAAAATCAATAAACTTAACTTCTGTACTTGTTATTTCATAAACCAAAACAAAGGAGTTTATATGAACCCTACGATACCCTTTCAAAACATTGCGAAGAGGTTTGCCACACGAAGGATTAGCCATTATCTTAGTAACGTTCTCCTTGATCTGCTGAAATATTGCTTTGTCTTTAGTCTTAGTACGTTTTAATATCCTATTAAAATTATCAGAGAAATACGGATTAAGGATGATTTTCTCTTCTTTACTCATTAGATCTCATTTAAATACTTCTCCATATCTCGAGCGTTAGCAAACTTAACTCCTTTCCCTTTGTCCATATCAGCACTTATTTTATTCAATTTATCTGCGTATTTAGGACGAACATTATCTTCGGCAAGCTCTAAAAGCATCTTCTGCATTAATTCTACTTTCTGCATCAACTTTTTTTGAGAGTCTTGTATATTTAAATATTTAGTTTTAGATAAAGTAATTGTGTTCATACTTAATATTATATTGAAGTTTTAGTGTTGAGTCAAATTCAATCACTCCTCAAGGTCTCACCTCTCCCGTCGCAGAGCTCCTCCTCGAGGAAAGACCTTTTCCCACGACTTCCTAAAAGAACGGCAATCCTGTAATAAGTGAGAATATTAAAGAGACTAATCTTACAAATATTGGGCCGAGAATTAATATAAATACGAACAGAAAACCAAACATAGCAACTATGCCATACCTTGCCATACTGTCCTGAAATCTTCTATATGCTTGCCCAGAATTATACGGCAGTATCCCTGCCAAGACCTTTGAGCCATCAAGTGGGTATACTGGAATAAGGTTAAACACTCCAAGCATTATGTTCACAAATACTATTATCCCTGCGATTTGTATAAACGGCACTGTGGCTATGCCAGATGCAATACCAAAACGCATCAAAAGCCCGAAGATTATTGCTATTATAAAGTTAGATGCCGGCCCTGCCCCTGCAACTATCGCTTCTGCATACTTCCCTCCTTTGCGTAAGTTATATGGATTATATGGCACAGGCTTTGCCCAACCGAAGATGAACCCAGCCCCTGTAAGGATAAGTATTGCAGGGATTATAATAGACCCCATCATGTCCAAATGTTTAATTGGGTTTAGAGTAAGCCTGCCAGCTAAGCGCGCCGTAGGGTCGCCCAGGAAGTTTGCAGCATAGCCGTGCGACACTTCGTGTAAGACTACGGAAAATATAAGTATTGCTATTATAAATATAAAATCTGGTTGCATGGTAGATTTTCTTAATGAATGAAATGAATTTTAGAAAATCACCACCCCCTCTTTTTGCGCGTTTAGTGATAAAGAGGGGGTTAAGTGAATTAATTGTAAAACTATTGCAAAATATATATTTAAATGATAACATATTGAAATTATAAACACTAAAACCCACCTCCTTTTCCATCCCAAGGCTGGCAAAAGAAGGGGGTGATAATTTTTATATTCATTTCATTCATTAAAAATTTATCATGAAAGTTTGCCCCATAACACAAAAAACGTCCAAAGTTGCTGGTAGATACAGCAATCGTGTTCGTGCTACCCAGTACAACCCAGTAGGTAAAGTACGCCGACATCCAAACCTGCAGAAAAAGAAGATCTACATCCCAGAACTTAAAAAGAGTATCATTCTTGAAATCTCAACGAAAGCTATTAAGACAATCAAAAAGAACGGTGCCTACGCCACACTAAAAAAAGCAGGCCTTATATAAAAAACTCCCTAATTAGGGAGTTTTTTATTTTGAACGAAACATAGTCTCACTAAAAAGCCTTGCACAGTTTCGTCTCAACGAAACGAGCAGAGCAAAATTTGTCGCGGCAAATTTATGTGTGCTTTTTAGCGAGAGCTATGTGAGTGAAAAAAAATAACTCTTGCGAAGCGCATTTCACGGAACGATAAATACATTTTCCCCATCGGACTCAAATACAATTATTCCACTGTCCCCCGTGCTAAGTATTGCAGAACCAAATTGATTCAATACATCTATTACATCTTTATGTGGATGTCCGTATTTATTATCCTTACCTGCAGAGATCACAGAATATTTCGGCGATACAAACCCTACAAATGCTTCTGCGCTTGAAGTCTTAGACCCATGATGCCCCGCCTTTAATACATCGCTCTCTAAATTTTCTCCGTCTAACATGACTAAGTATTCCTCAATAGTTTTTGGTGAGTCACCAGTGAGCATAAACTCCGTCTCGCCATACACGAGTTGTGTTATTACAGATGCAGTATTACTTTCTACATCTCTAACATCTCTATCTGGAAAGAGAATATTTAAATGCACATCGTCATCTAACATTACAACCATCCCGCGCCTAGCTTGAATTTTCTTTATATCATCCACTACAGTTAACTGTAGTACTTCCTCGTATACTGCGCTGTCAGACTCTCTACCTGAATCAAGAAAAAAGTCTACGTCGTATCTTTTTAATATATCTGGAAACCCACCAATGTGGTCTTGGTCGGGGTGTGTCGCAAGCAGTACATCAATAGACCTGTCATAAAACGGCATGACTTTATTTAATTCTCTAAGCACAGCTTTACTTCTCCCACTATCTATAAGGACCTGATTACCATTTGGCGCCTCTATGTATACAGCATCACCCTGCCCCACATCTAAAAACGCCACAGTTAGTACGCCCTTTTCCTGCCCCAAAATCACAGACCAAATAAATATATTTAATACAAAAAGCCCGAGGAGTAAAAATAGCCTAACTTTCTTTTTTGCACCTAACATTAATAAATTATATAATGTACTGATTATGATATACAAAGAACAACAATTTGATATTCCCGCGCTTGATGGGATATCTGAAAAGCAGATTCAAGTACATTTAGGGCTTTATGCAGGATACGT
>Ga0209658_1000633_pt1 | contig 24387 bp, 25 predicted proteins | sample SaaInlV_150m_DNA_6_FD_184656 | JGI IMG/M metagenome (GOLD analysis project Ga0209658, IMG submission 184656) | Marine microbial communities from expanding oxygen minimum zones in the Saanich Inlet - SI037_S4LV_150m_DNA (SPAdes) (version 2) | ecosystem: Environmental > Aquatic > Marine >...
TAGAGAATGAGGGAAGGGCTTTTGTTCTCTAAACTAAAATACCTCGAAAGGGTAATATTATGAAGCGTATCGTATCAAACATTCAAAACCTCGGTTTCACCATCGTAAACGCACCAAGCGAAGACAAGAAGGTCCGCGCAGCAGGAGTGATGATTGACCAAACCTTAGTCAATGGACAGTCGGAAGGCGTATCCATTCGGCTTATCAGCGGAGCAAAGAAAACAGGTGCAGTCAAGTTAGACAAGGCAGCACTAACTGACCTGCTCGTCGCAGTACGTGAAGTCCTCGCGACAGAAGACAACTAACGCGCAACTAGGCTTATGGGGTTGGGCCTAGCCTTCCATAATCAACCCCACTATACTTTATACTTAATTGGCACATTGCCGGAACACAAAAAAGAAAGAAATTAATAATGTTTATTCAGTCAAGAGCAGCAAGCACAGCAGCACACAAAAACGGTCTAGCCTTAGAGCAAAGACGTGGTGGAAGTGAAACTCTTATCCAATGGGCAAACGGTGATCAGCAGTGGTGCACCACAAGAGACTTAGAATTTGTAGGCAATCAGATCACTCTTATCGGTGGAGCTGAGTATACAAACAATGGCTAAAAAAACAAAAGTTAAGGTTAGTTGGGTTAAGACTAAGAAAAGGTAGAGAGTGTACGGAGGTTAACCCTATACTATAGAAAAATAAATAAGCTAATCAAAAAAAGTGTTAGCTTGTGCATTTTTGTGTGATTAAGTGGTATAAGGGGACAAGACTTAGTACGTAGTCAATATGTTAACGAAAGGGCGTTAAAATGCTAACATGCAGCGAAATAGCTTATAATCATATGCTTTACCTTGCTTACGGTGCGCAATCACTAACAGTCGAGGCTAAAACGTGGTGGTGGTTCAACTGTGTTGGCATGGTTTAGCGTTAATAAACTAACGGGCCCGCACAGTGATACGGTCGAAACGTGCGGCGGATTGAGTAGATGGTGGGGACTCAATCAAAATCTTTGCTCGCTCTAAGAGCAACCAAGCCTAAGAGCGTTTAAACGGTAGTTTTCGGGAGTGATAGAACAAGAAAACCCCCTGCAGACTGGCATCTACACGGGGGTTAGGTGGGATCAAGTGGCCTTGGGCAAGTGCGATCTGGTGCCGCACTTTGTAACCCGCTTACGCTTCAGGCCATGGAGTGTTAATTTATTTACGCTTGGTTTTCGACCAGCTGGCGCGGACTTTAGCCATTGAAGACACCTCCACTGCGCTTGGTTAGCGGAGCGCGCATCATAATAGCAGCGTGCAGCGCCGCGTGACGCCTATTCTCGCTTTCAGCGGTGGCTGGTGATCCATTGTGGGCTAGACGCCAAGCGATGCCAGGGGCGTCGACGTCGACGAATCGGTTTTCAATTAATTTTCTCATAGTAACCAGCCCCCAACAACACAACCAACGAACATTCCAACAACAAAACAATCTTGACCAAGCGCCGACCACGGGCGTTGAAGCCGGCGGTGGCAATGATTAACAAACTCTTTAAACATACTCATATTATCCCTTCAAACCAAGGATCTTACTATAGGCTACCAGCCGCTAGAAAGAAATAGAACAAACCACAGATAAAAACAACTTTTACTAAACTACCGATGACGATAACTCCATATATATACTAAACAAAAAACAAAACAAAAAGGGCCCGCTCCTACTTGAATCGGTCGGGGCCCTATAAACTAGAATGTATTCCAGCGGCTCAGCGTCCGCGCGGCTTCCTGTTTAGTCGTCGCTTGTGGCAAGTACTTCTTGCAAAGCCTCTTGCAAATCGCGAATAGCAGCATGATCCAAGCTCACAGCGGCTGACTTCTTAGCGCCGTTAATAACGCGGAACGCTACCTTCGCGCACTTACCATTGATAATGGTCTGGTCGATAGTCATACCAGCCTTGCCGTCCTCACTAGCTACGACGAGGTTAAGATTGATGATGTTTGATTTGTTACGCTTCAATGCCATGTTAGACACTCCTTCAAAATTTGGGCTTCCGACCCGTTATACCCTAGCAGCAGCACATCTACCGCATCAGGTTATACCTGATTATACCATAATCAGATCAAGGTGTCAAGAGAAAAGTGATGTTATTTTCATTTTTTTTCACTCGGCGTTAACCTATCTCTTGCCTCCTTATATATATATTATAACATTTTTTGAGGACAATCTCAAATCTGGCCCGTAAGTATGCGGAATCATTAGGCTTTATAGCCTCGACGCCAAGTACACTTTGTGCCCGTAAGAACCCTAATGATATCAAGTACTTACGCTACCTACACAGGGGGAAAGGTAGGCAAAGGTACCCGCTACACCTACATAAACCGACATGTATCTCGACTTTTTTTAATTTATTTTCATTTTTTTTTATTTTATTTCATTTTATTTTGATGTAGGTAAGGGTACTACTACCCCCCCTCCCCCCGTACATGTAGCCGAATGTAAGTCTTATACGACATGTAGGGTGATGTGCGCGGGCAGATACACGTTAACCGGCTAAGAGATTTTCCGAGACTTGAAAAATTGCCCAAAAAAAATCACCAGACTTCAAGACTACTTAGGGTATAACGAAAGGAGGTGCTAATGAATGGACAACCCACAACAAATAATAGAAACAACGGAAACCATCATAACGGATATCATAGGACACTACGGATGGATGTTTATAGCAGCCTTCGCGGTGCTGCTTTTCAAGAATGTGGTCAGTAATGTATTAGACGGACTGATCTTTATGTTTGGTCATGACTTCGATGTAGACGATATTGTTTACCTTGGAGGAGAAAAAAAGGCGCGAATCATAAGATAAACACCCACCAAAACAGTTTTTCACCTAATTGATACAGATAGAAAGTTAATAGTACCAAACACAGCCCTATATAATCTAAGAATAGAAAAGGTTTTACCAGGATCGTGTAAGGATAAAGCCAACAAAGGAGAGGAAAAATGAAAATAATGATATGGGGCTTGGCCCTTGCAGTGCTAGTGTTAGGATGTGGCCCTTGGTTGCAGTCATGTTGGGGTCTAAAAGATAAAGAGCCTAACGTAGCTTGGGATAGAATAAAGCAAATGGGAACGTTGGCTAACTTAACCTATAGTTCAGATGCAGATATACATGTAGAGTATGGGGATAAGGCTTGGATAAAGATCCTAGAAGATCAACAAGTCAAGATTGTTATGGTTACAGATGATATAACAAAGGAACATTGGCTTGGTATACGTGGTACTGCTAATACACATAACGCGCTAATGGATGCTCAATATCTAAAAGAAAAGGATCCTCAGTTGAATATACAACTTCACAAGGGGTTTCATAGGCTCGCAAAGGCCGGCTACGACGAGTTCACCCCTAGATTGAAGCCAGGCTACAAGATTTGGATTACCGGGCATTCTCTGGGTGGTGCTGGGGCTGCTATATTGGCTATGTATTATTTCCAGGAGAATCGTGTACTAGAACAGTGCATCACTTTTGGCCAACCAAAGGTCACCAACGAAAAGGGTGTAAAGAAGTTCTGGGATATGCCCTTACTTAGGATAGTTGATAATAAGGATATTGTTCCCCTTGTGCCCCCGCTTACTATAGTTTCTGCTTTGCATGGTGCTTATCGACATGCTGGTGAAGAAATCATCTTAAAGCCAAAGGGACATTGGTTATGGTTTTCTAAACATAATGCCAATCGTATGTTGTTAACTGGAACTTGGTCTAATTTGTTCCACGAATCTGTCGAAGATCACTTTATGCGCAACTACTTGGCCAAGATTAACAAAATTATCGCTCGATAACATTTTTGGGCCGACCCCCCTTCGGGGGTTTTTGGGCTAGTATCGTTTGGTTTGCCTATTTATTAGGTAGATAAAAAATAGCGCGGAAAAATTTCGCGGGCAAAAGGACGACATAATGCAAGATTACACAATACAAAAAGGAGACTACCTTGGAAAAATCGCTAAAGATGCGAAAATTTCATTGAGAGACCTCCTAAAGATAAACCCCCAAATAAAAGATCCAAATAAAATAATGCCTGGTGATAAACTCAAACTACCTTCGTCTTATGCGCCTCCTCCAAAGTTTGATGATGAGGATGAAATTACACAAGAATCCTATGAAGACAGAATAGTTGAATTTTTCGGACACTACATTGCAGCGAAAGTAGCGTTACCTAATAGTAAAAAAGCCAAACGAACTGCCGCCACCATGGCAAGTGAACTCAGTAGTGAGTATCAACAAGGCAAGATGCCAGATAGTGAAGGTAAACAATTTTTTTCAGGGTTCACAATATTGAAACAACTATCAAACAGCTTGGGTGGAGAGTACGGCATCCAAAGTCCGATGGAAAGATATCTTATGAACAACGAGGTCCGACCAATTGAAGTCAAGGGATATAAAGTTTCGAGAAGTGATTATCAGTTTTTTGCAGATGCTTGGCAAAGAGTATCAATGTCAGAATATGGTTACACAGGAAAAGAAATGAGTCTAACAGGAAAGCCGATGCCATCCTCTGGTATATTCGAAAATTACTTCAAACAAAACCTAAAAGAAGAAGAAATCGATCCAGAACAGAGTTTTGACCAACCATCAACAGAAGACTTAAGGAACAATCCAATCGCCGGCTATATTATGCAAAGGTTATCTCCTTTTTTACAAGGACTGCTAGATGATATTGACGAACTCACTTCTAGAGTCGATGGACTGGAAACGGGAAATACCCAAGTGGCCAACTTTAAAGACTTAAAAGAAAACGTTGATATTTCCACATCAGACATCGAAGTGGATGAACTTGCAGATATAGTTGTTGACGAAATCAATACTGTTTTTAATCAACTACCTGATGGCTCTCCTTTGAAAAATAGAGAAGTGGCTCTTGCAGCGCTGCAACAGATAAAAAACTCTTTACCAGCGATGATTCAAGGGATAAATGTTGCATGAAATATCTAATACCACTACTTTTTTTACTTTCTTGTGTTCCTGAGCAGAAAAGAAACGCTGAAATCACTACAATGTACAACGGTGTGGTCGAATTTCATGCCAATCCGTACTGGAACAATGAACAAGATCTGAGAGAGGCACTCACAGATACTATTCGACCTGACTTTATCATCTTTTCAGCCAAGTGGTGTGAGGCATGCCACGTCCTAAGAGACGTAATTGTCAGTTCTGGGTGGAGAGATCGAGTTATTATCATAAATATGGACGAAAAATGGGTAAGATTCCTCGCAAAGTCTTGTGATATTAGTTCTGTACCCTCAATGATCGTTACTTTTGATGATGGTGGTCCAGATTCTGGACTAATTATAGGTGCCGGAGAGATCGGCAAAGCACTTTTTGAAATATTGGAGAACAAAAAATGAAAAATATGAAGCTAATAATGGAAAATTTTCGTAAAAACATGCAGGAAGCGCAGTTTGGTGACCCTGATTTTACCCCGGGACCTAATCCTTACTTTGATTATGAAAAAAACAAACCTAAAACCAACCCAGAAAAGGATGCGATGGAAAAAAAGAAGGAAGAAATGATCAACAGCGCTGCAGCTAGGGTTGCTAAAGAGATTTTAGACTCTTTTGATGGTGAATTTGGCAATGTCTACCAGATAATGCAGCACCCCACGGCTAAAATTGATGTAAGAAAACTTCGGGATGATAGCCAGAAGGCCCTTGGAGACGAAATTGCCGCCGCAGGTGGTGGTGCATTCTTCAAAATAACAGAAGATGACATGTTAGCAATGATTGACGCGATAAATATGTATAAAGATCCCGAACACGAAGAGCCTCTACCTTCAGACCAACAAGATAACCCTGGCTTTGCCAAAGGCGAGGGAGGAAACTACTAAATTTATGTGTATCATATGTGTTGAACTTGAAAAATCTCTGATTACTCCCAAAGAAGCACAGAGAAACCTTGAAGAGATGTCATACGAACTAGATTTAGAGCATTTTTTAGAAGTCGAAGAAAAAATTCAAGAATTTGAGAATAAAAACCACTTTATTACGTTACTATATGATGATAGCACAGTCGAATTATGCACCGAGTGTCATTGTAGTCCATGTGATTGCGATTGGGGGAGTCATGAATGAAGAAAATCTTGTTTTTTTTAATAATCTTACCTTTTCTTGCATGGGCTGACTCTCCAAAGACAAAATTCTACGATTTTGATGACCTCTTAATCAACGGTGAATACAAAAAGCCGCAAGTTCTTTATATCGACGCGGATTCTCAAGTTCGCTTCGAAAGATTATTGAAATTAAAGAAGAATCTTCTCATTCGGCTTCGCGAATCGAAAAGAGACCACTCTTTACGTTAAAATATACTAATTATAGGGTATAATATTGTTGAGGTGTACTCTAAATGTCTAAAATAACCATTGCTAACCGAAAATTTCTCGAAGAACAAGTAAAATCTTCTCTAAATGAACTTGGAGGGAAAGATCCCACAACTATTGACGGAAAAATCAAAAAAGATTCAGTATATTCCCAAGAACAACGTGGTGTTATGTTCGAAAAAGGATTGGACTCGACTCTTGACAAGCTAGGGAAAGAGTTAATCGATGTTCCTGTCCTTGTTTATAAAAAATTAGAAAGAAATATCGAGTTTGATGGTGATTTTTATAGACAATCTCTCAAGAGAGCCGCAATTAAAGCCGGCCCAGTTAGAGAGTTCTTTTCTCTGTTCGTGCCAATGAGTTCTTCGTCAACATCTATAACCAACTTTAGATATGACTTCGAGCAGCTCTTGGATGAAGATTTGTACGAAAACCACAAGGGTCTGGAAAGAATCTTAAATACCTATAAGCCGTCTGGCGATAATGACTACTTCGATAAGGTCGAGCTTTATAAAGCTTTGTTTAGTTTCTTCAATGCAACAAACTCTGCAAAATTAATAATGTCTGACAGAGATAAAATCAAAAAAAATCTAAAGAATTCTGAGCTTAGTTTTGATAAATTTGCCATTTCTTTATTCAAGCAGGGCGCACCAGATGATTTTTCTCCTGTTCAATATAAGGATGTTTTCGATTTTTTGTCTCAATTAAAAGAAGAGCTTCTCGTAAAGATAAAAAATGATGAGGATATGTCTGCTGAGGCTTTAGTTTTCATGGTTGTTAGCGAGATAGATCCTCAAGGTTCTGATAACTTTGAAAAATATAAAAAAGAAGTGTTCTCTAAACTTAAAAAAGATCCCGACCTTAATCCGTGGAACATAGTTCGAGGCATAGGACAAGCAAGTCTTGGAGTTGCTCTAGAAAAGAAAATTTCAAAAAGGCCACTTACCTTTTGGAGATCATTGTTTATCGGGTTTGCATCTTCAATGGTACTTGATTGGGCAGACAGCAACCTTAGAGGGGGTATGATACCTACAACAAAGGGTGAAATAGACGAAATAAAGAAATTTCTAAAGGAAGCCGAAGATGACATAGTGAGTGCGGGTAAGAAGGGTGGCGCCTCACCGCAAGAGGAAGAACAAATAAGAAGCTCAATTCTAAAAGCAGTAAGCATAGTTAGAGAACAGTTTAGAGAAAGTATGGAATCTGAATCTTTAATGATGTCATTTGAAGATAAAATAGGCGCGTTTGAACAAGTATCTGTTATGCTCGAAAGGGCAAACTCATATTTTGATCCCTCTAACTTTTCAATTACGAAAGATAATTGGAAAGAACAAGCGAGAAACATACAGTATTTTAGAAACGCCCTCATAGAAACCTATGAATTATATAAAACCTCTCTTAGCCAATTTAGCCCTTTAGAAGAGCAAGTAACCGAATGTATTCATAATGTTTCAAATATCGATGTTGAATATAGAGTTCCCACCGAAAAAGAACTTAAAAGTATCAACGAAAATACAGCGAAAACAATTGAAATTAAAGGCATTACATTTGCTAATACAGAATTGGTAGACTCCAATCTTAGCGAAGAAGACGTCGAAGCCTTAATTGAAATATATGGCATAACGGCAGACAACATTTTTACCAAATTTCAAAAATTTCAAAAATTTGGAGACTTTGTTGGGCAATCTTTAGCAAGAGGAAATAGAAGTTTAGGCAAATTCAGATCTGATTTTAGGAGAGAAATAGAAAACCTGAGGCGACCATATTTGGATTCAGAAGCAGCGAAAGATGAAAAGAACAGATTTCTGAGCGAAAACTATGGACAACAGGGTCTGTACTGTGAGGTACCTGGTCGTGGCGGTATTACCAGAGACATTCAGCAACTTTGTGCCATATACTGCCCTCTTCTCAGATTGGAAAAACGCAGTGATGTGAATCAGTACTTTGGGTATGAAGCTAAGGAAAGCCAAACCGTTGGCAAGGCCTTATACAGCCTCTCTTTGGACTCCAAGAGCGCGCTTTACCAAAAGGGGGTTAGCGCGAGAAAAGGCAAAATGTATCCGGCGCCGTTTGGTAACACAATCGGTCAACAGAACGCTGTTTGGATCGGGAGAATTCAAAAAAAACACAATTCGAAAAAAGTTTTAGACAAGGCCATGGATGGATTGGTCAAAACGAAGAACAACAGAGGAAATCTAATGCTTATCTTAGCTATACACGACCTCTGCTGGAAAGTTGTCAACGCAGTATACGACGCAGGTGTAAAGGCCGATGGACAAATTTTGAGAAAACTTAAATTAGGCAGACCAAGTAGGAAACTTGCACATGTAGCGATGAAGTTTTTCTTTACCTGGGCGGAGATGGATTACTTTATCGCGCAGAATGGTGTAAGTTTTTTTAGATCAAAGCACATTTTTAAATAACAAAAGGACACAAATAACAATGAGTAAAGAAAAAATGAAACTTTTAACTGAACAGAACACACTCAGTGTGATGACAGAGCCGCCGGCTGGACTAGAAACATATTTACGAGAAAATGGGTACTCTTCAGAGTGTGCAGAAGTTTTTAAAAACTATTGGCCACAGGTCATTACTGTTGCTGCTGGTTCTGCCGCGGTTGCGTATTTATCTAAAGAGGCTTTATACTTGAAATGGGATAAGTTAACTTTTGGTGGCCTGCCAATGAAGCTAGCCGGAAAACTCCTCCCTAAAGATAAAGTCTATCAGATTAAAAAGATCTTTAATACAGATAAGATTAAAAATTTGCCATCGCCCAGCAAGACAAAAATCTTTTTTGCTCTTGCCGCGCTAGGTGTTCTTGGATATTCACTTCAGGACACATATCAACAAGTTGTCGACACTAAGACTAAAGATGCTTTGGGTGATACAATTAAAGATGTACTTGGCGTACCGTTTGGTGTTATAATGGCCGGTTATGACCGATTGGGCACCTCCATTACAGATTCTAGTGTAGGTAAGGGACTTGGTTTACAAGGAAACGAATGTGCGCCAATGATTTATCAATTAATTGGAGCGGCCGCGGGCGCGGCAAGCTTGTGGAAAGCTAAACCCCTCAGACCAATCAAGTTTGTTGGAGATGTCGTATGGAATCTTTTTACGAAAAGCGCATCGAAAGCAAATAACGAAATAAGGGATTATGTGAGTGAAAGCATAACGAAACATCTATCGAATAGAGGAGCCAAACTACCTTCTGAAATAAAGAATTTTTTTGAAAATCTACCTTTAAATACGTCGAGATACTCCGAGGAAACAAAAAAACAGACTATAGATGCATACCGTGTGGTTGACCCTGAGGGGAACCACTTGGATGAAGCTGAGGATATTATCGAGTTAATTTGGAAGGATGGAATATACCAACAAGACAAAGTCACAAGAGCTTTGGGTGAGGATGCCTCTAAAAGGCTGAATCGCTCAGGAGATGATGTGATCGAAACCGCAACAAAGGTTGAGCAAATGGGGTTCAAATTTGATGATGGTCCTATTAAGTTGCCGGCTCCGAAACCCGATGCCGTGCCGGACATCATTAAGCAGTCTGATCAAGCGTTTAAGTCCGGTAACATAAAACAAGGAATCAAAAGCTTGGATCAAGTGGCTAATTTTTATCGAGATCAGGGTCTTTTAGACGATGCTATGGCGGGTCAAAAAGCTCTGGCGATAATCGAAGAAACAAGAGATGAATTTCCTGACGCGACTGACTTTGAAGTTATGAGGATCTTGATAAGCAGATCTGCAGAGGTATTTTCAGAGATCGGAGTTAATGTCATACAGACGCCGGCATTAGTTGCTAAGATTGGCAAGGGACAATTGGATGTATCTGACGAGGTAATCGAATCTATTATAGAGAAAGAAGTTGATGACATTATATTTTATTCAACCTCAAATCTTCCTGATGTGGTTAGTGATCAGATTCCAGATATGAGAGAGCAAACAGTAGATGCGACCATGGGACTGTTTCAAACCATGAAGGGCAAAGTATCGAAAAAAGCCGCGACAAAGATAGCTATTGGTGCTGCGGCCGTACTTTTGACAACTGGTGAGATTTTTTCAAGAAATAAAAACAAGCCTACGGGGTCACCGTATTACTATGAAGATGACTCTGTATATTCAATTTTAAACGGTATCACTGGACAAAGTAAATACAAAGAATTTAGAGATAGCGTACTGGGAAACCAAGAAGCCTTAAGTGAGTTCAACCAACTTGCTTTTAATACAGAAGACCCACATATAGAACGTTATTTAAAAGAACTCGCTGAGGAAGAAGTTGAAACTCAAGATATAGAGGAGAAAGTGGACGAAGTCTTGAGAGGCTACGGAGACGTAGTGTTGGACGTTTTTATAAAAAATCAAGGCCCGTTAAATAATCAAACCATGTTGCAAATATTTGGCACAACTGATAATATAACTACGAATAAAAGATATGCGAATCAGAGAATGATGTTTGAAATATTCTTATTTAACGACGTGATTGCTAATAAGTTAAAATCTTATTACAAGAAAGTAGCCCCATCAGCCGGAACAGGAAAGAGGTTGCTAAATCTGAAGGAAATTTTCAGCCCAAGACGCGCGTATTATACCGCGGCAATGGAGAAAATTCAAAACTTAGACAAATATTACGCGAATGACAACAGAAAATTACGCGATAAAAACAAATCAACTAACGAGGTGAAACAAATGAGCAAAAAAGATATAAGACAATTCGTTGCGGAAGTGCTTAACGAAAATTCCGGACAAGGATATGGAAAATATCCATATCATTCAAACGAATACACAGAAGAAGAGCCTGATCAAGACTATAGCGTTGAGTGGACGTCTCTAGTAGATGAGGTTTGCGGATCCAAAAGAAAAAACGTGGATGGTGACCCTAATACAGTCGAGGACCTAGCAGTTGAAGTTGCAAAGATTTTGGTAAAAGACTCTGATTTATTTAGGGACGTACTTGAAATGGCTGGTGCCAATAAATCCATTGGCGTAGAGATAATGAGTCAAATAAAGAAATCTAAAGAAAAGAAAAGCCTTAACAAAAAAATGAATGTGTAGTAATTTAACTTAATGGAACATATAGTCAAGAAAAACTGGATCACTGGAAGCAATAAGCAGATAGACTTCTATGAACTCCTTCGCTTGACTAGAGAATACATTAAAAAAGGATCTAGAGTGTTTATCGGATCCGACTCATTCATATCCAGAGAGGCAGTCTGTTTTTCTTCAGCTGTTTGCTTGTATGGTGGAGAGTACGGAGGAAGATATTTTTTCTATAAAGATTTTGTGCCAAAACCTCAATATTCACAACTCGTAGCTAGAATTACAGAGGAAACTCGTAGATCTGTCGAGATTGCTTGCCTCTTTATGGACGAATACAACATTGATCCCCAAAACATAGAGCTTCACCTTGATGTAAGCCCATTTGGGGCAAATAATGGTACCTCTAAGTACTCCGACATGCTAAAGGGATACGTACAGGGCTTTGGCGTTGACTATCGCCTTAAACCGGACGCATGGGCCTCTCAAACAATAGCGGATAAACATTCAAAATGAGAAAAATAGAAGAATCAAAACAATTTTACCAGCAAGTGTATTCATTGTCCATGGAAGACATGATGGATATCTGGATTGAAACATTTCATCCTTTCGGTGTAGTGCTTGTTATTTGGGATGCGGGTAATCACTTCAAAGTCCTGCAGGAGTGTGGTGTCTTGGTTAGTAAAATGAACGCGTGGAACAGCAAAGTGCTAACAGTAGAACTTGCAAAGATTCAGGACGCGTTTGAATTGATGGACAACATAGAATCTTCGGGATATAAACCAGTCATGCACATTTATGATACTGGAAAATTAGTTTTGGATAATATAGAGCCTTGAAAAACTATTTAGTTACGGTCCGGAGACAAAATGATAAGAGTAAAGATAGTGCCAAATGATATAAAGACTGTTGCAAAGGTTGTTCTGATAGACAAAGATGATAGGATCCTTATGCTTAAAAGGTCTGACTATGTAGATAAATTCGCCGGAGAGTGGGATCTACCAGGGGGACATTTAAAGAAAAATGAGAGCCTGTTTGATGGTCTTTGTAGAGAAGTCAAGGAGGAAACCGACCTATCAGTCGAAAATCCAAAAATAATAGAAATACAGTCCAATATGCACTTTTTTTACGCGAATTATACCCCTAAAGCAATTGAATTGAGTCATGAACACACTGATTTCAAGTTTTTTGACAAAAAAAGCCTAGATGAAGGTGAGAAATTTCAAAAAATTGCCCTTAAAGCCTTGGAGATGAACAATGATTAAACTTTCAATAAAAAAAGATGACTTTGAATTTAACACTGGTTTGCTTAGACCTAAAGACAATCTATACCCTAAGTTCTGGAATAAAAACACTCTAAACCCCATCGTCTCAAGAAAATTGATGAAAATAGCAGATGATGTGATTAAATCTCTAAAGTTAGGCGTAGATGTGGAAGATGTTATCATCACTGGGTCTATAGCCTCTTACAATTGGCATGAATTGTCCGACATTGATTTACACATCATGTTAGACTTTGAAAAAATCGATGAAAACTTTGATTTAGTAAAGAGGATGCTGGATCAGATAAGAATTAACTGGAATAAGAAACACAATATCCTTATCGATGAAAAGGAAGTTGAAATTTACTTTCAACACTACACTGAACCTCACGAGGCGAACGGGATATGGTCTCTTCAGCTTGATAAGTGGCTTACGGCGCCCGTAAAACTAAATCCAGAAATTGATATAGCGACCACAGAGAAAAAAGCAGAAGCTATAGCTAGACAGATTGAGCACCTATTCGAAATGTTTAAAGAAAGAAAATTTAAAGAATCCTATGAATATGCAGGTAAAGTAAAAGTTAAGATTGCAAGAATGAGACAACTAGGACTATCAGATCAGGGTATATATTCCCCAGAAAATTTGGCATTCAAAATGCTGAGAAACTCCGGGTATCTTGAAAAATTATCCGCCCTTAAGATAGAAGCTTACGACAGGATGATGTCGCTAGCAATAAAGAGTAGCACCATTGATGAAAACCACGCGTGGAGAAACTATATAAACCAGGAGAAGCAAAGATGACGATTGAACAATTATTGAAAGAAATTAAAGACTATTTTAGAAACCAACAGGACGAGGACTATCTCGCGTTTGATGATCACCCTTTAGCAGACGTAGAATCTTTGATGGACCCGGACAAGCCGGCTCCATGGGACCACTTAACGAATGATGAGGATGACGGAGATATCGATATAGACGTCGAGGGGCAATAAATGAGTTTTTTTGATTGGATGAATATGAATATGATAGTAGATATAGCGTTTTTAGTTTTCGCAGTAGCGGTGGTTTGGAAACTCAGAAAGGTACAGAGTGAAATTTTAGAACTCAGGTCCGATCTTGATATAACTATGAAAAATCCACAATCAGCAAGAAGGTTGTTAAAAGAAAGAGAACAATAGAGTATTATATATCAGTAGTCACAGAAAGGACACTAAATGATTGCTGATGTAGTAGTAGATCTCCAGTACGGAGACTGCGGGAAAGGAAAAATAGCGCATGCGCTCTGTAGAGAAAATAAATATACTCATGTTATTAGATATAATGGCGGCTGCAACGCTGGTCATACCATTTATCATAATGGTAAAAAATTTGTAACACACCATATTCCCTGTGGTGTGTTTTTTGGAATCAAATCAATTATCGGTCCTGGCTGTGTTGTTCATGTCGATACATTTTTAAAAGAAATTGAAGAACTAGAGGCCGAAGGTATACCTGCTAGGAAACTAGTTCATGTCGCTACGAATGCGCATCTTATTACAGACTTCCATAGAGCAGAAGATGGTAAGGACGAGACTATTGGAACCACAAAGAGGGGTAATGGTCCCGCTTATAGGGATAAGTACGGCAGAAAGGGTGTTAGAGCCATGGATGACCCTAGATTACAACCTTATATCATCAGTATGTATCACGAATTGTACGAAAACGAGGATTACAATAATATTGAAATACTATTCGAGGGCGCACAAGGGTTCGGATTAGATATCGACTGGGGTGATTATCCTTATGTCACCTCTTCACATTGTACTGTCGGATCTGCGCTCTTGAACGGTGTTCCTGCTAAAGCAGTTAGAGACGTCTGGGGCGTTGCAAAGATTTATGAAACTTATGTTGGTGCGAAGAAATTTGAAGGACCCGATGAGATATTTGATACGATTCGAGAAATAGGCCAAGAGTTTGGGGCGACAACGGGAAGACCAAGGCAAATAAACTGGCTAGATTACGACATGCTCAAAATGGCTACTAGGGTCAATGGGTGCACAAAAGTAGTTTTCAATAAAATGGACGTCTTAGAAGGGTTAAATTCGTGGTGTCTTTATGACGGGCCGAACCTTTATCAGTTCGAGACTAGAGAAGACATAGAAATGTGGCTTTCTGGAAAATTAGAATTAGAAGTAAATGAGGACATAGATATTATGTTTTCAGGTGATAAAGAACACATTTAGCTATTTATTACACGCTGTAGCTAAGTAACAACTTCTTGTATCAAAGCAAGAGCCGGCTTATTTGGTGTTCGAGGTAGATATAAATGGCATATGAAATAACAGGTTCTATAGACGCTGGAAACGTGAACACCACAGTTGTTAACGCGCATGCGGGTTCGTTTACTAGATCTGGTATACCAAATGAAGCTGGTACCATGATTGCCGCGTCCTCAGACCGACATGGCGGAGCAGGGTCGACCGACCCTGGTATAGATATTTACCGTTCGAGTTCGGCTGGTGGGTGGGAAAGAACAGAGTCAATTGACTCCCTTAACAGCCCCACTGCATACGTATACGCAATGGCTTGGTATAGTGATACTGAGCTGTATGCCGTAGATAATCAACGTAATCTTAAGAGTTATGCTTCTAGTTCCGATGGGTGGACCATGACGGAAAGAGGTACTGTTTCCTCGGGCATAGACCAACACATGTTCTTCAACCCTGAGAAGACTAGACTGGCAGTCATTGAAAACCCAAGTACAAACATCACAAATCCATCCAAAGTAGATATTTTCCATAGTGCGTCCGGTACGTGGAGCTTAATTACCTTGGATAACACCGACATTGTCGCAAAGCCGCGCGGCATTACTTGGCCAACTGAAAATGAAATTATCATCGGCATGCCGGGGTATAATGTCCCATCAAACGGAACAGGCAGAGTCAGGCATTTCAGGTACGATGGATCATCTGATTGGGATTTGGTTCAATCGGTGTCTGGTTTTTCCAGCAACACCAGCCTCACGAAGAACCTTGGTACTTTTGTGTATTACAACAGAGGAAGTGAAGAGCTTCTTGTCGGTGCTGTAGCGAACGACCCGCTTGCTGTAATGAACATTATCAAATCATCATCTGCCGGGTATTTCCCGACGTCAAATTTGCACTTGAACACGGCCGTTAGGTCAGTGATAGACCATGATGACTTCGGCATAGCGTCGGACGAATATCAAAGCGCGCCTAATATAGGAATTCGATCTTTCGCCGGCGAAAACTTGCATGTTGATCCTAATGACAATGATAGATTCGCTATTGTAACGCAGGGACCAACTACCGGAATTAGAGACGGTGTAAACTATGTCTTCATAGAATCGGGCTCATCTGGCTATAAGTTTAGCACAATTGAGGACAACGCGATAAATACTACTGGAAACGGATACATGGGCGGAATGTCATACACCGGTGGCTTTTTTGTGGGTCACGGAACGGGATCAACTTCTTTCCAAGGATTCACGGTCTATGAGAATATATTAAGTGGCACTCCTGCCGGTCTTACAATCAACCCCACTTCTCTCACTTTATCCGAGGGTCAAGATGGAGAAATAACTGTTGTACTAGATGCTCAACCATCGTCAGATGTCGTGGTGTCTGCATCTTTGCATACAGATTTTGATGGTCGGGCAACATTAACAAACCACTTATTAACTTTTACGAACGCGAACTGGAACGCTGCGCAGACACTTCAGATTACAGCAAGTCAAGACTCTATCGCTAACGGCACAGCCGGGCCGGACCCTATTACTTTTAGCGTTGTTGACGGAAGCTCGGATGACGTGTATGATGGAATTTCTGGAACTGCAACTTTAACTGTCAATGACAATGAAACTGCAGGATTTACCATTAGCCCCACTTCTCTCTCGCTAGCGGAAGGTCAGGATGGAGAAGTAAGCGTCGTATTAGATGTGCAGCCCGCGGGCAATGTTGTTGTAACGGCGTCTTTACACAACACAGACTTTAATGGAAGAGCATCTTTAACCAATCATATATTAACTTTTACAGATGGAAATTGGAATACTCCTCAAATACTTCAAGTTACTGCAAGTCAAGATTCATTAATAAATGGACAAGAAGGCCCCAATAACATAACTTTTAGTATCGTTGATGCAAGTTCAGATGATAACTATGACCCAGTTGGAGATCAGACTGTTGCTTTAACTGTCACAGATAATGATACAGCAGGTTTCACTCTCGGAAAGGCATCCTTGACCTTAACGGAAGGTCAAGACGACACCGTCTCTGTGGTGTTAAACGCTCAGCCAGACTCAAATGTAGTCATCACAAGTTCTCTTCATTCAAATTTTGATGGGCGCGCGACATTAACAAACCATTTAGTAACCTTTACGAACGGGAACTGGAATGTTCCTCAGCTCTTGCAGGTTACGGCCAGTCAAGATTCTTTAATTAATGGAAATGTGGGGCCGAATAATATAACTTTTAGTATTGTCGATGCAAGTTCAGACGACAACTTTGATTCCTTAAGTGATCAAAATGTGGCTCTGACAGTCCAAGACAACGATGCGGCGGGCTTTACTGTAGGTACGGGATCTCTGACCCTAACGGAAGGTCAAGACGACACCATTTCGGTGGTATTAAATGCTCAACCAAACTCGAACGTGGTGATCACTGCTTCATTACACTCGAACTTTGATGGCAGAGCTACGTTGACAAATCACTTGTTAACTTTTACAAATGGAAACTGGAATGTTACACAACTTTTACAGGTTAGCGCTAGTCAAGATTTAATAGCGAACAAAAACTTGGGCCCCAACAACATAACGTTCAGTGTTGTGGATGCAAGTTCAGATAACAATTTTGATGCTTTAAGTGATCAAAATGTTGCTTTGACTGTTCTAAACAATGACGTCATTGTCTTGGGAGAGCCAAGACTTGGAGGGTTAATCACCTCCGCGAATGTAATCACCAGTGAAACAGGCGGAGAGGATGAAATGTCAGTACGACTATTTGTCCAACCAACCCACAACGTCACTGTATCTATTAGTGGTGTTGATAGTACAGAATTTACAGTAAGTCATACTTCCTTGGTATTCACTAGCGATAATTGGAATGAGGATCAAATCTTAAGATTTAAGGGCCTTCCTGACGGTTCAGTCGACGGGGATATTACAACCACAATAACTTTGACTGCAGCTTCCAGCGATAGCGCGTATAACGGCATATCCATTACAAAAAACGTTACTAACTTAGACACCACACCGTCTGGTGGGTTTTCGGATCCATGCACTTTATTGAGCGAGGATTATACTATCAATTATTATACATGTGCGCTTGGTCAGTATAGTTATCACAAAAATTTACCGTTTAGACTTGGTAGTGCTAAAAATATTTCAAATATTCGAGAGCAAACGTCCGCGGGCTCACATAAAACTTTTCTTGGAGAACCAAAAACCTAAAACTAATTATCTTAGGAGTTTTTGTGCGCTATGATCGATCAAATTAAACCATTGTTAGGAAAATTATGTTCTTTTTCTCAAGAAAAGATGGGCTTTTCACACCCTCCGAGACTTTTTTTGAAAACAGATAAACAAAACTCAAATCAAACATTGGGCAAAACTGCTCATTATGATCCAGCTCAGAAATCAGTAACCATCTTTATACATGGAAGACACCCAAAAGATATTCTTAGGTCTTTTGCTCACGAGTTAGTTCATCACACACAGAATCTTAGAGGTGATCTTTCGCCTGAAAAGGTTGGCCAAATGGGAGCCAATTATGCTCAAGAGGATGACCATATGAGAAATATGGAAAAGGAAGCCTATTTAAAGGGCAACATGTGTTTCCGAGATTGGGAAGACACGATAGAAGATAAAGATAAATTTCTAATTAAACTAGCAGAGTCAAAATTTTTAAAGGAGAACAAAACAATGACCACCAAAATAACAAAAAAGTTTCTTAAGGAAACTATAACAAGACTTTTGAAGGAAGAGGACGTCATGTCTGGCGCCATGTCGAAAGTAAGTAAATCCGGTATGTCCGACGAAGAATACGTCAAATATGCGGAGAGGAATAAAGCACTCAAAGGAACCGATCGGTACAAAAATATTATGGCTAAAAAGAAAGATGAGCCAAAGAAAATGTCCGGACCAGAAGCCTTTGCGCAAATGGCTAGAGAAGTTGGAGCGCTTGATGAGGATGAGGGCCTCGAAGTTGTAGACGGTGTACCCGTCGGTCCTGAAATGAAGCCTGATCTTGAAATCAAACCTACACTGAAGGATTTGATAAAGATGCTTGAAGAAGAAGAGATGATTACTATGATGGACGCAATTGCCAAACTCAAAGCAGAACTCGAAGCTATGGAACTGCAAGCCGGGCAGCCTGACGAACCAGAAGTCAATGAGGGGTCATGCGGTAAGCGTGATTCTGAATGTGTCGACGAAAGTTGCCCAACTCACGGAAAGACGATTAAGGAAGAGGAAGAAGAAATCGAAGAGGCCTCTCAGGAGGAGTTCGCTAAAAACAGACCTCCTTATGACGAAGCAACTGCGGCAGATAGAGCTGGTGATGATGGAAAGCCAAAAAACGAATCTAAGATTCAAACACCAGAAGAAGAGAACACTCTTTACGAGCAAAGATTTACTCCAAAAAACAACAGATTATTCGAGAAACTTGTGAAACAATGGACCAAATAAATGGTATAATATAGGATAAATTATGGAAAACAAACTGCTTTTAGAAGGTGGCGTAGGTGGCCACATGAATCACCCTTATGACAATGACGAGCTTACCTTTGGACAACTAAAGGACTTGCTTCGATCCGCAGTCGCCGGCGAACTTCGTGGAACCGAAAAGACGGATGGTCAGAACCTTTTCATCTCTTTTGACTTTGACTCTCAAAAAGCAAAGGCCATCAGGAACAAAACACAAATAAAAGCAGGTGGCTTGAACCCGGAGCAGCTAGATGATTTCTTTTCTGATCATCCAGCACAGGCACTAAGGTATTCTTTTGTGGAGGCCTTACAGACATTTGAAAATTTTGTAAAACAACTTTCCAAGAAGAATCAATTAGAGATTTTCGGGTCAGATGGTGATGTCTACTTTAACACAGAGGTGATGAACCCAGGTACCCCGGGGTTTGAGAAGGGTGATCCTCGCGGTCAAGGTACTCAAAATGTTGTTCCTTATGACAAAAAGACACTTCTTATTCATGGTGTGGGCCATGCACAGTTAGACCAAAAGACTGGAAATGCAACTGGTGCTAGTGTTTCTTCTAATTATCGAGCGCTTGAAATGGCGCTAAAAGGAAAACAGACAAGTGACTCTGCACTGTTTTCAATTGAGACTCACCCAATTAGAGAACTTGCCCCTAGAGGACTGAACAAAGCAAACAAAATACTACCCAGGACTCTTGATGCTATAGACAACGTAATGAATGACGCCGGCGCAACGGAGGAAACCACGCTTGTAAGCTTTGTTGTGGAACAAGCAAAGGCAGATGTAAACTCTGCGGCGCCGGGGCTCTCAGAAGAGAGAATTGAGTCCTTTGCATTAAAGTTTTTAAATTTATGTAGAAGCGTTGATGGTCAAAGGTATTTTCGATGCAACGACAAGAAGAACAAAAGCAATCTAGAGCCGAATCCAAATATCAGGGAGTTGTTAGCAGGATTATCTGGAGATGAGATTGAAGACCTCAAAAGCTTAAAAGAAAGAATGAAAGAAGGTCAATATAGAAGACCAATTGCTCTTGCTTTAGCTGAATTTACGAATTCCATTCTTGACGGGTTTGATTCTGCTTTTATATCCGATAATGAAAAACAAACAAACATTCTCCGGGGTCAGGTTAAGAAAGTTATGCGGCAAATTGCCAAATCTGACAACGAGGCCGCCAAAGAGGGACTTAGATTAGAATTAGAAAAACTTAAAAACATTGAGAATGTAAACACGCCAACTGAGGGATTTGTTTTCAAATATAATGGTGACGTGTACAAGTTTACGGGAGCTTTCGCACCAGTAAACCAAATATTAGGTATGCCAAAGTTCAATAGGTATGGCGAAATAACTCCTATGGAGACCATAGCGGTCTTTCCTGGCTCTTTTAAGCCTCCACATAGGGGACACTTAGAAGTTATAAAAGCAATCTCTCAGAACGCCGATAAGACACTTGTAATTGTATCTAGACCAACGCAAAATCAAAGAACACTTCCTTTATCTGGAAAAGTTATTGGATCAACAGAAGCTATAAACCTTATGAGAGCGATGCTTGAGGGCACTGGTCTTGAAGACAAAGTCGAGGTGATATCAGGAGTAGATGCATCTCCAATGATGACTACAATAAAATACGTGACGTTTCCGGCTGATCCGGAGAATGCTCTTATAGCCCCAAACAATGCAGAGGTTATTCTTGGTGTTGGAGAAAAAGGTGATGATGCTAAACGATACGCTGGGTTGCCTGAAAAAGTCTCCCAAGAAAGGCCGGACATAGATCTTGAGACTACGCCGACGCCGGCGGCTGCTCATAGTGAAGAGTATATTGGACTTCTTCAAAGTGAAGAGTATGCAGATATTTTAGAGAAGATTCCAAGCCAAACTTCTGGCGCTGGTATTGAATTATTTCATGCATCCGATATGAGGTTTCTCATGGATCTCTCCGCTCAAGACTTGAGGGCAGAAAACCTTCTGGCTGACTTTGTTGGCGGTATACAAAAAGTACCTGGAGTTTTGTCGGCTATCGGAATCGTTCCATCATCCGAAACAACAGATACCCCAGAAGAGGATCAGGTTGAGGAGCCAGAATTAAATCCAGAAGAATTAGACGATCTTGCAGAAATCATCTTTCAAGAGACCCAAAAGGTACTTGAGGGCTTCAAGGCACAAAGAGCACCAAAAGGAAAGCCCGACTCAGGAACGTTCCAGAAAAAACAAAGGCGGAAGCTTGCGGGCGCTCATGGATACTATTTAGATAAGGGTAGAAAAGATCTCACTAAGCACGGTGGAGCATTTCACAAATCTAGGCCGAAAAATAAATCTAACGCTTTTTTGGCTGAGGATGAGATTGATGAAATGTCTTCTTGTGCTGGTGGCGCTATTGAAGGAGGCGGAAATGGATTCGCTACTAATAAAACTTACAAAAGGGACGACAATATAATGAAAAAAGAAGAAAAGAGATTAAGAAGAAAGATCAAGATTGGACTTAAGGAATTTTTTAACACAAAAGCAAAAGTACATGAAGAAACAGTTGCATCTATTTTAGAAGAGCACCAACTTAGAATGCAACTTAGAGAGATTATTCTAGAACAGTCTTTGAATGAGACGGAGGATCCAACAGCTGATGTTCATGATAATACCGGGATTAACACTTTAAAAGATTTACTTAAAAACACTAATGTTTTAGCAACTTTAAGAGAAACATACAAAACTCTAACTACAGATGCCAATCAAAAGAAATCGTTCCGTGCGCACATTATAAAGTGGGTTGAAGATACACTGGCGCCAGTTAAATTAAACGACGGCGACAGAGGGTCAAATATTTCAGAGGAGGTTGGTGTTGATATTGAAGGTGTCAATGATGAGATGTTTATCGATGCATCGGACGGCTCAGAAAAAGACCTACCTGACACACCTCAAGAAGATGAGGGTCTAAGTACCATCTCTGGATCTGACACAACAGGACGCAATAAAGCTGAAAGGATATATCCAAACATTGAAAAATCAATTGTTGACTATTATGCAGAGCTTGACAATCCTGAAGATCAGGAAATGTTTTATGATTATTTAATTGCTAATTTGAAGCTATATTTCGACAAGTGGGAGGGAGAAATGTCAACCTCCGTTGAAGAACCTACCAATGATGAATATGAATCATCAAAGCAGGCAGTTTAAACTTTTTACTTGAATATCTTAATGTCATGTGATACCCTGGGTAGGATGGTTGGCAAAACAGCAATAAAAGATAATTCATTAAAAAGTACTAAGTTCTTCTCAGAAAATAGAAATTATAATTTAAAAAATAAACTATTAAAAGAAAAGAAAATAGATAAACCTTTCTTAGAAAAACTAAGATTTATAACTCTAGAAGATTTAATAACCTTAAAGTTATTAGTCAGTACAGAAGCTCTTAAGGGTAAACTTTATAATTTTCCATTTTTAAAATATAGTTCTGATATTTGTAAAGAGGCAATTGTTCGTTTTGCACTATCCGTATCTAACAATAGGAAAGAAGCTTCATTGCTAATGGGTATGAAAAAATCTGATTTTATTAATTATATAAGAGAGTATAACTTACTAGAGGGGAACAATAATGATAGTAAATCAAAATAGAGTTAATAAGCCTTGGGGACATGAAATAATTTGGTCCAAGTGCGACAAATTTGTAGGAAAGATACTTTGCATAAACAAAGACCAGAAGTTGTCCAGACAATACCACAAACAAAAAGAAGAAACTATATTTGTTCTATCTGGAGCACTATTATTAGAAGTTGGCATGGGTGAAAAAATGGAACAAATAATCTTAAAAAGAGGACAATCTTTCCATATCACTCCCGGAACTATACATCGATTCATCGCAGGATTCGGAGATGTGGAATTGGCTGAAGTAAGCACTCCAGAACTAGAAGACGTAGTGCGATTAGAAGACGACTACAGTAGGGTTATATAGTGGCATATTCTGAAGAAGTGATAGATCACTACGAAAATCCACGAAATGTAGGTACCCTTGATAAAAGTAGTGATAATGTCGGTACTGGACTGGTAGGCGCGCCTGCATGCGGAGATGTAATGAGACTACAAATAAAGGTCGACAAAAATGGAGTCATAGAAGACGCAAAGTTCAAAACTTATGGTTGCGGATCCGCCATCGCTTCGTCATCTTTAGTTACGGAGTGGGTAAAAGGTAAGACATTTGAAGAAGCTATGGAAATAAAAAACAAAGATATCGCAGAACACCTTTCTTTACCTCCAGTAAAAATTCACTGCTCTGTTTTAGCTGAAGACGCTATAAAAGCAGCGATTAAAGATTACAAATCTAAAACCAAATCAGAATAACTAATTAAGAAAGGAGGTGAACACTATGAGTGATACACAAACATGCAAATGCTGCAAGTGTTGTCAGTGCACAAAGGAATGTTGTACTGAGGGCAGCTGCAAGTAAACAAAACTTTATACCGCCTCTTCTGGGGCGGTATTCTATTTATATTGAACAGGAGACAATAATATGCCAAAATTTAATGGACAAAACAAAAAGAGAATTGACCCTCGTTATTTTTTAAACGAGACAACAAATAGAGATATAGATGAGAGCGCTGAACGTATAGGTCTTGATGCATCATTCGAAAATTTAAGATCAGGTTTACTTGATATGACGGACGAGCCGCTAGAGGATAACCAGAGAGAGATAGTGGACACACTTCTTAAACAGTTAGATAAATATAAATGCGGAAGAGTACAGGTTGATCAATCGGTTCCAAGCTTGAATCCACAAGATATTGAACAGCTCGCATCCCTTGCCGGTAATAATCTTCCTAGATTTTTTGAAATCGCTAATGAGATGCAAAAAGCAGATAATCCAAGTGCATTTTCCGATACCGACGGAGACGGATCCAGCGACAAAGAAGAGTTGATGCAAATTGCCAAGAACTTAAAATAAGGGGGCGTACAGGTTTCGACAGGGTAAGGAAAATAATGTGTGCAAGGATGTGTGGGTAGGCACAGTAAAAATACCCAAAAAAATAAACGCAAACGATGACGTTGAAAACTTCGAGGATTATG
>Ga0209658_1000643_pt1 | contig 24189 bp, 26 predicted proteins | sample SaaInlV_150m_DNA_6_FD_184656 | JGI IMG/M metagenome (GOLD analysis project Ga0209658, IMG submission 184656) | Marine microbial communities from expanding oxygen minimum zones in the Saanich Inlet - SI037_S4LV_150m_DNA (SPAdes) (version 2) | ecosystem: Environmental > Aquatic > Marine >...
CAGATTTTAATCCACAAGCCACGACTTGGCAAACCAATTCATTTGCAAATTGGCCGTTAGATCCACAAACGGGCGAAGAATCACCTTGGGACTATGATGATAGTTCAATTTTTTCAGATCATTTTTTGTTAGAAGTTGATGATTCTTTTGAAACGCAATTTGGATCAAGTTCTGAAGCATCTTCTGCAGCAAGTCTAGCCATAGATAATATTGAATCAACTATAATAGATGATGGTGCAAGCCTTAGATATTCAAAGGATGTTTATTTAGCATTTAGAGACTATTTACTCAGCTATAAATTTGCGGCAGAAGATATGTATAATTCTGTTTTGGGTGAATCCACGGTAGCAAATGTATATTTTACAAATGCAGCCGATGATGAAGGAACCCACCATCCCTTTATGGTTATTGCGTCTCATAATTCACCTTCAGGTCCCCAGTTTTTAATTGATGTTGCCCGTCCACCGGGTGATAATTGTTGTGAAGGTGGTTACCCTGAACAAAACATAACTCGGAATGCAGTTTTAGAAGTTAAACTTGTTAAAATCCCTCTGAGAGATTATGGTCTCATATCAAACCTCACAGATAACGATCTATCACCTTATGGAACATTGGCAAGCGATATGAATCTGAGTGAAAACGAATGGACAACTGATAATTATGCAAGTCTCAATTCTTCCGCTATTGCGGTTGATGGGGTTTTAATATATCCGGCTAGTAATAATGTTCTCGTATATGCTACTTATGCAGCAGAAATAACTTCTTCAGGAATTCATGTTGGTAGAGGAATGGGATTTCATTATCATGCAGACGGGCATAGTTTTAATGGTAATGGAACCAACTTATATAACTTAAGTGATTTTGATGGCCATACGCATCCACCTATAATTGGATTTGCATTTGATGGAGTCGCTCTATTTGGAAAATATGAATCATCTTATAATAGTATGGATGGTTTTGGAATAGGTTTAGATGAGTATAATGGACATGACCATGATGATTATGGTTACCATTATCACGCATTTGCAACGGAAGTAACTCAAGCTGAAAATAATTCATCAGAAACTTATATTCAGCACTTTTTATTTCGTGGCGCATTTAAAGGGTCAGTTAATGATATTCCAGGATTATTTGAGGTATCAACGAATCAGTTTATGAACGAGGAAATTAAAAGATATGTTGGTGCAGCAGGAACTGTCATGGACATAGATAAGCTATCGCAATATCCGCAATCATTTAATCTATCTCAAAATTATCCGAATCCATTCAATCCAAGTACAAGTATTGACTATGATGTGGAAAATGGTGGACAAGTTGAGTTAGCAATATATGACTTGACAGGGAAACAAATTCGAACATTGGTGTCAGATTTTCAAAGCGTTGGCCGGAAAGTGGTTCAGTGGAATGGAACAAATGATGTAGGTATTGAAGTCAGTTCAGGTATATATTTTTACCAGATTCAGGTTAACGGTTATTCTGAAATGAAAAAAATGATGTTCTTGAAATAAATTTAAATTAAATACTAAATAAAAAGGGACAGTTTTTCTGTCCCTTTTTTATATTCAACCCTTATCGAAAATAGATCAAAATTATATCAAATAAATTTTGCCTTATACAATAAGTAAGTTATGTTTCTTTATAAAGTAAATCCATATTGCTGTTGATAAAAGTAAGATACCACCGCCTGTGAATGTGGTAATTAATGCAGTTTTTATTCCATTGATCACAATATTCGGTGCAACATTTGAATATGCACTCATTGCATTAATAGCAGAGTTTACACCTAGCCAAGTAGCGAAGATTCCAATAAATGCTGTTAGAATTCCGAGTAAAATGATGCTATTTGTATAGAAGGGTTCTTTCATATTTTTTATGGCAATAAATAAAATAGTACTTAATAGTAGGAATAATATCATCATAAATGGACCACCGTTAATTAGAGTTTGTATCATTATTTTTCCTTAGTTGTTTTTAAAATATTCATTCAAATTTTCGGATTATTTTGAGATTCGTCAGCTCTGTATTCAAGAATGTCTCCCGGTTGACAGTTCAATACAATACAGATTTTTTCCAATGTTTGATAACGAACTCCCCTGACATTTCCTGTTTTTAATAGAGACAAATTTGTTAAAGACATTCCGATTGCCTTAGAAAGTTCTGTAAGAGACATCTTCCTTTTCGCAAGCATCACATCAAGGTTGGTAATTATAGGCATGATAATTGGTATGAATTCCTTAATAGATTTAATTAATAATACATATTGTGTAAATTAAATGCAATATAAAATATTTTAAATAAAACATAAAAAAATATATGTTTAATAAATAGTAATTTTCGAAAAATATATATAGAAAATTGTTTATGATGCATTTGTTTCCATTTAAAAAAGATCAGTTTTTTTATTAAAAAAGAAGAGTAAATTATCTTAGTTCTTTTAGCTGAAATACCTACGTTTGCTTGTAACAAGTAGGGTATAAGGCCGGTACGGTTTTGTCGGAAACGACGAAGTTTGCTCCCGATTCCCAACATTAAGTTGGGATGAATTGGAATGAGAATGATAGAAAATAACACATATACATCCCCATTTTCTGATATGCTGAATTCTTCAGCATCGCCACTTCAAGATCAATTTGGTCGAACATTTAACTACCTGCGTCTTGCACTCAACGAGCAATGTAATTTGCGATGTATGTACTGTATGCCTGAAGAGGGGATAAATTTTCGGCATAAAGACAAACTCTTGTCTGCAGAAGAAATATTTAGGCTATTAAAATTATCAAGTCAAATGGGTGTATCTAAAATTCGGTTAACCGGGGGCGAACCATTGCTCCGAAAAGATTTGGTTCCAATTATTCAATATGCCAACTGTTTGGACGGAGTTAATTCAGTCCATCTAACTACAAATGGTTTATTACTTTCAAAGTATTTAAATAGCTTAGAGCAATCTGGGTTATCTGGATTAAATATCAGTCTTGATACAATGAATGCAGATAAATATAAAATAATTACTCGGCGAGATGGATTAAAACAGGTGTTGGATGGATTAGAAAAGGCAATTGATTCATCCATAAGATCTATCAAAATAAATGTGGTTGCCATGCGTGATTTTAATGACCAAGAACTCATGGATTTTATAGACCTAACAAAAGAAAATAATATTACGGTTCGTTTCATTGAACTTATGCCATTTGATTCTCATCAAATTTGGAAGACAGGTAAGTTTTATGGTGCAGATCATATTATTGCTGACATAAAAAAACAAGTTGATGAATTGAGCCCAATAGATGGATCACGGACAGAACATCATATTTTTAAAGTTAATGACTACAAAGGTAAAGTGGCTGTCATTCCAGCTTATACTCGCAGTTTGTGTGGCACATGTAATCGTCTTCGAATTACTGCGGATGGAAAATTATTAAACTGTTTATACAGTCAAGATGAAACCAATCTCCGAGATGCCATGCGGATGGGAAAAACTGATATGATGATTAAAGACATGATTTATGGAACAATGAAGAAAAAATTTAAAGATGGATGGGAAGCGCAAAACCAAGGAAATGAAAATCGAGAATCCATGACCCAAATAGGGGGGTAAATTGAACATTATAAAAAATAATTTATCAAATAGCTGGTATAATCTTATTCCAAAGGTTGAATTGCATTTACATATTGAAGGAGCAATTCCTTTTGATGCATTGTGGACACTTATTCAAAAGTATGGTGGTGATTCAAGTGTTCAAACTATAGATGCACTTAAAGAAAAGTTTAAATTTAGAGATTTCCCACATTTCCTTGAAAATTGGGCATGGAAAAATACATTTCTTCGAGAGTATGAAGATTTTACTTTTATATGTGAAGAAATTGCAATCAGTTTAAAAAAACAAAATATTAAGTATGCAGAAGCTTTTTTTACTCCAATTGATTTTGATTTCATTGATCTTGAGACTCAAAAAATAGCTGAAGCAATTCGGAAAGGTCTTTCGAAGGTATCTGATATTGAAATTGCACTCATTACAGATTTATGCCGAGATACAAATTTAAATAAAGCAGAGATGATTCTGAATGAAATTAATGAAGTGAAAGAGTTGGGGATTATTGGGATTGGGATTGGTGGAGCAGAACATGATTTTCCACCTGACCGTTTTAAAACTATATATGAAAAAGCTCGCCAATATGGTTTTAGGACGACGGCTCACGCAGGTGAAGCTGCAGGAGCGAGCAGTATTTGGGGAGTGATACATGAACTTAAAGTAGATCGAATTGGTCATGGAACTCGCGCTTTTGAAGATGAATCATTATTAGACTATCTTTCAGAATACAAAATCCCTTTAGAAATGTGTCCAATTTCAAATGTTTGCACAGGGGTGGTAGCAAAGATTGAGTCTCACCCAATAAAAAAATATATCGACCATGGAATTATCGTAACAGTGAATACAGATGATCCGAAAATGTTTAATAACTCTTTGGCTGAAGAATATATGAATCTTGAAAATATTTTCGGATTCTCACATAAAGAAATTCAATTATTGATTATCAATGGTATAGAGTCATCATGGCAGTTAGAAACGAAAAAAGATAAAATGATTCATGAATTTCAAAACCATCCAAATTGGATGAAAGATTAATAAAGGAATTGATAATATGAGCGATTTTACACATTTAGATAAAACGGGTAATGTCAAAATGGTAGATGTAACTGACAAAGTTCCAACGGCTCGAATGGCGAAAGCAGAAGGTAAAATTACTATGCGTTCCGACACTATTTTAGCTATTCAAGATGACGCACTTCCCAAAGGGAATGTGCTCACCACAGCCAAAATTGCCGGTATTCAATCGGCAAAGAAAACGGCAGAACTTATTCCAATGTGCCATCAATTAAATTTATCCTATGTTGATATTGAATTTGATATGGGAGAAAAGGAGATTCTTATTCGCTCTATTGTAAAGACCAAAGAAGCCACTGGCGTAGAAATGGAAGCATTATCTGCGGTTTCCGGCGCTGCGCTCACAATATATGATATGTGTAAAGCAGTAGATAAATCGATGACTATTGGTGACATTCGTTTAACCCATAAAGTAGGCGGTAAATCGGACCATTCCGTAGAATATCGACCCAATGTGGGTGTAATTACTTTAAGTGATAGCATTTCTTCTGGTAAGGGAGAAGACAAATCTGGACCCATTATTATAAATGGTTTTAAGAATGCAGGCTGTGAAGTGAATCACCAAAAAGTATTAGAAGATGGATCGGATAAATTGGTTTTAACTATTCAAAATTGGGTAAATGATGGTGTTGAATTGATTATAACAACCGGTGGAACTGGACTCGGTCCACGAGATTTAACCATCTTAACTGTTGAAGAAATATTTGATTCTAAATTGCCGGGGATTGAACAGGCGCTGCATACTTATGGACGGGGAAAAGTAAAAACGGCTATGTTATCACGATTAACAGCGGGTGTGGTTGGCGGATCGATTGTCATTTGTTTGCCGGGAAGTACAGGTGCGGTGAAGGATGCATTGATGGTATTGATTCCGACAATATTTCATTCGTTTCATATGATGAAAGGTGAGAAACATTGAGTCTAATCCATGAAGTCATGGAACCACAGAGATTGAATAATATTTTTTTGTGTTTTGGTATCTCCGAGGTGTTAAATGACTGATTTATTATTACCCATTTTATTTTTCTTTGTTGCATTGATTTATTCTTCTGTTGGGTTGGGTGGTGGGTCAGCATATACAGCACTTATGGCCATATTTGGTATTTCTTATCAAGTTATTCCCACGACATCGTTATTCTTGAACCTGATTGTGACGTTTATTGGAATGATACATTTTTGGAAAAATGGTCATGGAAGGCTCAATTTAATTCTACCATTTTTAGTGACTTCAATTCCTATGGCGTATTTGGGTGGTTCATTTGCTATGCCAGAATTGATGTTTAAAATATTATTATTGGCAACGCTCATTTTAGTTTTGGTCAGGATATATATCATTAACGATTTGAAAATAGCCATTCAATTAAATGGAATTAAAAAATGGATTTTCATTTTAAGTTTAGGTGGAGTTTTGGGATTTATCGCTGGTACAGTTGGTATTGGTGGTGGAATTTATTTAGTACCATTGATTATCATGTTTGGTCTTGGAACGGAAAAAGAAGCCGCCGCAGCTGGTTCCATGTTTATTTGGGTCATTTCGTTGGTTGGGGTGATTGCTAGAACTCAAATAGGCACGTTTGACCCACAGTTTATTATTCCGTTAGCAATTGCAGTTCTCATTGGCGGGTTTGGTGGATCATATTTAGGTGCGGTTAAATTTGATGCAAAAACAATTCAAAAAGTCATGGGTGGCGTAATAATTATTGCCATCGTATTTTTAATAAAAGGAATTTTATGATTGCAGTTCAAGAAGCAAAATCAATAATTAACGAGAATCTGTTTACATTAGAGTCAGAATTGATTCCATTAAATGAAGCGGGTGGACGCGTTTTAGCCCAAGATATAATTGCTACTTTTCCTTCACCGCAATTTGACAATTCTGCCATGGATGGATTTGCTGTAAAATTTGCGAATACGAAAGGTGCTAACTTAGAAAATTCTGTTACATTAAAATTGGTTGGAACCAGTTCTGCCGGGTCTCCAAGTGAAGTAACTTTGAAAGAAGGTGAATGTATTCAATGTATGACTGGCGCAAAAATTCCAAATGGTGCAGATGCTATTGTTATGGTAGAAGATTCCAGTGGATTTTCTGACGGTGAATCGGTTCAATTAATGATTGAAGCAAGTTCTGGAAAACACATTCGGAAAATGGGTGAAGAAATCGAAAAAGGCGAGATTCTCATAAAAAAGGGAACACTGATTACGCCAAGTGAGATTGGGACATTAGCCACATTTGGATATGAAGAAATTGAAGTAGCGCAAAAACCAAAGATAGCCATTTTTGGAACGGGTGATGAATTAATAGAGCCTGGGAATAAATTAGAAGAAGGGCAAATTTATAATTCTAATTTATATGTTTTTGCCGAATTAGTAGAACGCGCGGGTGGTGAAATTGTTATGCGAAATGTGATTAAAGATGATAAAGACTCGTTAAGAGAATTCTTATCCGAAGCGTTGGAAACATGTGATGTAATTATTTCATCCGGCGGCGTTTCCATGGGGAAATTTGACTATGTTCGTGATGTCTTTAAGGAATTGGGCGTTATAGAGAAATTTTGGAAAGTAGCACAAAAACCTGGAAAGCCACTTTTTTTTGGTACAGGAAATTCCGCATTAATTGTTGGATTACCCGGAAATCCTGTTTCTTCATATATTGGATTTATGGAATGGGTTTGGCCTATTATTAGTACTTTGTTGGGGCAAGATAAGCAAAAACCATTGACAGCAATTTTGAAAAAACCGTTCCCAAGAGAAAAGATAAAATATCGTTTTTTATTTGGAAACGCATGGGTTGAAAATGGTCGATTAGTATGTCAACCAACAGCAAAAGTTGGGTCTCACATGCTATCATCTTCCTTGGAAGCAAACTGCATTTTAGGATCTAAATCGGGAGACGAAAAGCTCCAACCGGGTGAAAATATTTCTGTGAATTTGTTACCATGGAAAAGAATAAAATAAAAATAAAATGATTATTACACCCAAAGAATTAAATGACCGAGAATACGAATTAACTGTGATAGACGTTCGTCCAAAGTCACAACGAAATGAATTTCCATTAGTCGGTTTAGAGACGTTAGTTTCAGAAGATGGATTTATTTCGAATGTTGAAGGATTAACAGTATTGGTTTGTCAGTTTGGAATTGTAACAGAAGGTATGATTATTGAGAACGAATTAGCCGACACGTATAGTTTGTTGGGTGGCGCACAATCGTGGAATGAATTTCAATTGGAAAAAGAAGATTTGAGTCGTTGGGCTCGGCAAACAATACTTTCTGATATTGGATTGGACGGACAGAAAAAAATAATGAATGCTCGGGTAGGTGTGGTAGGGTTAGGAGGATTGGGGTGTCCGGTAGCTCAATCATTGGTAACAGTTGGCATTGGAAAGTTGGATTTGATTGATGGTGATTGTGTAGAAATATCAAACCTTCATCGCCAGCCATTACATGGAAATGATGATATTGGAGAAAAGAAAGTTGTTTCAGCAAAAACAAGCTTGAACAAAATAAATTCCGTCACAACAATTAATATAATAGACGACTATTTGGATGAACAAAATGGATTGGATTTCATACGAAATTGTGATGTGATTATTGATGCAACAGATAATTTAAAAACACGTCAATTAATTGACCAATTTTCAAAAAAGTTGAATGTGCCTATGGTTTATGGTGGATTATATCGTTGGGAAGGACAGGTCGCTATTTTAAACGTTGATGGAAGTCCCGGATATAAAGAATTATTTCCAGGTTCTCCAAGCAGTGGAGACACGTGCGCAGATGCCGGAATTTTGGGAATGCTCCCTAATATTATTGGTAATATCCAGGCATTAGAATCGGTAAAATTGATTGTTGGTATCGAACCTAATTTGGTGGGAAAATTGCTGATATATGATGGAAAAAACCATTCAACAGATATAATACAATTATGATTAAAATAAATATTAAATGTTTTTCTCAAGTCAAATATGCATTGGGAAAAGACCAATTGAAAATAGAATTGGAAGATGGAACAAGCACTTCAGAATTGGAAAAAATGATCAGAGAAAAAGGTAACGGTAAATTGGATGATATTCCCTTGAGAGTGGCTGTCAATCAAAAATATGCTCCTAATGAAGTTGAATTACAAGATGGCGATGAAGTTGCTTTTATTCCACCAGTTCAGGGTGGGTAAGAATTAGTTGTGTTTAAAGTATTAGTAAAATGGAAATAGTATAAATAAGAATGAAAAATAAATATGAATGAAACTGCATTAATTCTAATGGATGTTCAGAAAGGATTTGATGATTCATGTTTGGGCGAACGGAATAATCCAAATGCCGAGGATAACATTATTAAATTGCTTTCCAAATGGCGTGAAAGAAATTTTCCTATTATCCATATTAAACACTGTTCATTAGATCCTAATTCACCATTTCGACCAAATCAACCAGGAAATGATTTTAAAGAAGGGTCAAAGCCACTTAAGGATGAGAAAATATTTACTAAAACGGTAAATAGCGCATTTATAGGTACAGCGTTAGAACGATATCTTCATTCTCAAAATTTATTATCATTAGTTTTTGTTGGTTTTACAACAGACCATTGTGTATCAACATCTGTTCGGATGGCAGCAAATTTAGGGTTTGAAGTAATTGTAATATCGGATGCAACGGTAGCTTTCGAACGAGAAAGCCATGATAAAAATCATTATTCGGCAGAAGAAATACACAATATTCATTTAACTAGTCTTAACGGTGAATTTTGTAAGGTTAAAAACACAACAGAAATGCTAAACCTTAACACAAAACTGGGTAAAAATTTGTAATAAATGGAAATTGAAATGTAAATGTATTTGGTCAACCCTAATAATGAGAAATATGATTAAAATAGAAATATTTAACGGACCCATAGATTTTTTTTCAAATGATGATTCACGGAATCAAGATGGCGCTGAACTAATATTTAATGGTAGAGTAAGAGCTACAGAACATGGTGAAACTATTTCAGCATTAGAATATGAACAATACGAAGGAATGGCTGAAATTGAATTAAAGCAATTGGCTAATGACACCTGCAAAATTTTTCCGATCCATGATTTATTTTGTAAACACCGTATTGGTATAGTGGGTGTAGGTGAAACCAGTCTTCATGTGATTATTTGGTCGAAACACCGTCAAGAAGGGATTGATGCTATGTCGTGGTTTATCGTTGAACTCAAAAAGCGTGTTCCAATTTGGAAATGGGCAATTCTAGAAGACGGGTCTCGAATTCCAAGTAAATGTAATCATGAACATTAAAGTGTTATTTCCCATTGCGTTATTATTACCATTCTTGATTTATTCTCAAACTACTAACCCAATTGGAGAACTAGATTTAGCTAATTGGAGTGGTGGATACGGTTGGGCTTATGATGAAGATGCGGGCACAGATCCAATAGAAGTCCATATCTATCTGAATATGCAATTTCATGAATCTGTAATAGCCAATGAGTTTAGACAGGATTTATTGAATGAAGGAATAACACCCAATCCGGAACATGGATTTAGTTTCTCATTTATGGATCTACCAGCAGGAACTTATTTATTACATGTTTATGCGGTTGATTATGATTCTGGAAGTCTAAGTTTATTATCGGGGTCACCAATTTTAGTTTACACAGAATCAATTATTTCTCAAATAAGTAATACGGCTGGTCCATCAGAAATAACAATAACAACAACCGATCGTTTAGCAGGAGCTATTCATTCCCTAACGTGGAACGGAAAAGAGTTTATTGATAGCTATGATCATGGAAGACAGCTTCAATCTGCATGCCATTTTGATGGTTTTGGTGAATGCTATAATCCAACCGAAGCTGGATCGAGCGCGAATGGAGCAGGGCCAACAAGTTCAAGTGTGCTTATAAATTATTCTAGCACAGATCATTCCTTGTCAACAGAATCGAAGATGGCCTTTTGGTTGTCTCCCGGAGATACAGCCTGGTGTGGACCTGTGATGAATACAACGGAAACATCTGATTTTATTCATACAAAAGATGTAACAATTGGATATAACAATATGCCACATGTTATTGAATATTTAGTTTCCTATACGATTCCAGATTCTGCTGATGTTTACCATGGGATTTTCGAAGCAGTAACGGGATACATGCCAATAGATTTTTCATCTTTTTGGACATATAACCCTGAGACACATTTATTGGATACATTGTCTGTTGGTCCAGGTGAGCAACCCATTCCGGTTATTTTATCGACACCAGATTCTGCTTTTGTTATGGGAGTTTATACTCCGGATTTACCAGATGAAGCATTTTCAAATGCTGGCTACGGAAGATGGATGTTTGATTGGGCAGATGTGGTAAAATGGAACGCTGTGTTTCGTAGAAACGATGTACAGGAAGGTACAACTTATTCTTTTAGAACATTTGTATTAGTTGGTAATCTTCAAAATGTCATGGATGCTATGGATGAACTTTATTCTCAATTCTTATCATCCATTATTTCAAAGCCAGCAGTTCCCACAACTTTTGAACTATTTTCTAATTACCCAAATCCATTTAATGGAGCAACAACATTTACTTATAAAATTGATATTTCTTCTCCTATTGAGTTAATAATATTTTCTTTAAATGGGGATCAAATACAAAGATGGACTGAACCTTTTCAATCGCCAGGAACGTATTCTATAAAATGGATGCCTGAAAATAAATCATCAGGCATTTATTTTTATCAACTTAAGGTTGGTAATAAAGTTGAAACTAATAAATGCATTTTTTTAAAATAATGCCCTCGTAAATAAAATGATGGTTTTTTTTCATCCTGTATTATTTAATACCTTAAATTTAATAGCTTTATGCTAGGCTTTTCTCACAGTTCACTCTCTAATTTATTATTTTGGGCAACTCAGAAGAAATGGCTCCTTATAACAATAGTTGTTGGGTTTCTATTATTTCTTCTTCCAGCACCCGATGGACTTTCTATAGAAGGTTACCGAATTATAATTATTGTTATTACTGCGTTAATGATGATAATTACTGAGCCAATTCCTTTACCCGCTGTTGCAATATATATTTTAGTCTTTGAAGTTATCTTTGGAATTAATGATGCTGATGGAATTGCGCATTCTTTTATGAATGATGCTGTATTTTTCATTATGGGATCCCTGATGTTATCTGTCGCTATTATTAAACAAGGTTGGGACAAACGAATTGCATTAGGTATTATTAATTTAACGGGTCATAAGACTAAAAATATTGTTTTTGGGTTTACAGCTATTTCAGCTCTCTTATCATCCTTTATTGGTGAACATACTGTTGCAGCACTCATGCTGCCTATTGGAATGACTTTAATTCGATTCACTTCTGAAGATAAAGAAAAAGTTCGTGGATTAAGTGCTGTTCTTCTTTTCGCAATAGCGTATGGAGCGTTAGTAGGATCAATTGGGACTCCTTCTGGTGGGGGAAGAAACGTGATTATGATGTCTTATTTTCAAGATTTTGGGTTATCGATATCGTATTTAGAATGGATGATAAAAGTTTATCCACTCGTATTGATTCAAATACCTATTATTTCATGGGTATTAATTAATAGTTTTACGCCTGAATATGATCATTTAGATACAGCTGTACGGAAATTAAAAGTACAAGTTGCTAAATCTCCAGAAATGACAGGACGAAATACTGTGGCTGCTTTCATCTTTTTAATGGTCTTTCTTGGTTGGGTGTTTTTAAGTGAGACCTATGGTTTGGGAACGATTGCTTTATTTGGTGTCTTTTTATATTTGGTTGCCGGGTATGTAAAATGGGAAGATTTGAATAAAAATACACATTGGGGTGTCATTTTATTATTTGGGGCAACAATTTCATTGGGTTCAAATATCAAGGGTACTGGTGCTGCATTATGGTTGGCGAATCAAGTTGTTTATTTTTTTGGCTCCATAATGGATTCATTCCCATTTGCTATGGATGCAATAATTGTAATTATGACAACAACCTTAGCAAATGTTTTATCAAGTTCGGCAACTGTAGCAGTCTTAGGTCCAATTACGTTAAATCTAGGTGATAACTCCCTACATTTAGGATTAGTGACAGCGATTGCATCTGCATTCGGTTATTTTACAGCAGTTGCTGCTCCTGCATGTACTATTGTTTATTCTAGCGGTCTTGTGGGTGCAAAAGATTTTTTGAAAGTGGGATGGAAAGCAGGCGTAATATCCATGATTCTTCTTGTAATCTATGCCAATACATATTGGCTAATCATCAACTAGTAGAAGGTTAATATTAAAGAAGTATGAAGATTCTAATCGCAATTGCAAGTAAAGAGTATTCTGGTCCAACTCTTCGAGTTGGAATGCAAATAGCTAAAGCATTGAATGCATCTACAACCATTGTAGATGTAGCTGAAAAAGCCAGTAAGTTTAATGCAAAAGTTGTTGGTTTAGTGCAGGAACGTATGGACTCCTGGGAATTTGACAGGCCTGGAATTGATATATTGGAGTGGGCATTTAATTTTTTAGCAGAAAATAAATATATTTCGCCTACTTTGGTTGAAGAAGGGTTTCCCAAAAATACACTTATAGAAATGGAAGGCAATCGTTCAGAAGTTTTTTTAAAGGGTACTATTTGTAAAGATGTTCAATTAATATTGAGAACGGGCGATATTATTGCCGAATTAAGAGATGAAGTTAAATTAGGAAAATATGATGTTACCATTATTGGTGGGAGTGGAAAACGTCGAATGGCTCATGACCTAATTCAATATATCGATAGCTCAATTTTTATTGTAAATCAATTTGATCCAAATCAGAAATATAGAATTTTATTAGCTGTGGATGATTCTACAGGAACAAAAGGAGCTGTTAAATTTGGGATTCGTGTAGCTCAAGCTTTTAATATTGAAGTGGATATTTTAACCGTGAGTAAAATTGATAAATTTGGTTCAGGTTATAAAAGTGCTGCGAAAAGAGCAGGGAAATTCATGACTCGAGCTGGCATTAAATTTGAAAATATTTATAGAGTTGGAGACCCTGCTGAAGTCATTAAAAATGAAGCTGGAGATAATCATATTATTATTATGGGAGCATCCAGTAAAAATCCGATTATGAAATTTATCAAAGGCAGTAAACCTCTGAAAGTAATGGAAGATTGTAAATGTCCAATACTGATTGTTAAATAATTTTAGATTTAAATAATCTATCTCTTTAATTTGAATTTCAAAATAACTTCGCATAAATTCATTGATTAAATACGAATACATTTCATTAAATAAAAGAAGAGGAGATTAAATGGAATTCATTATACCCATTTTTAAATGGTTACATGTTATCGCAGGCGTTCTTTGGATTGGATTGCTTTATTATTTTAATTGGATTAATGGTCATGTAGTTGCGACCATGGATGGAGACAGCAAAAAGAAGGTTGTGCCAGAGCTTATGCCGAGAGCGTTATACTTTTTTCGATGGGGTGCTGCTTGGACTTGGATTACAGGGTTAGTTCTCTTGCTAATCGTTTATTGGATGATGATGAACGATTCTATGTTTGCTGAACCAGGAATAGATGGAGCTAGTAAATTCAAACATTTTGCATATTTAATTCCATTCTTGATGGTTTTTGTATATGATGCATTTTATAAAAGCCCTTTGGCTAAAGATACACGTATTGCTACCATCATTAGTTTTATGGGAATTGCAGGTGTACTTGCATTTTTAGTGTTTGTATCAGAAATGACTTCATATAGAGCATACAATATTCATATTGGAACTATGTTTGGATCCATAATGGCTTTTAATGTCTGGTATCGAATTTGGCCTGCGCAACAGCGTATTATTACAGCCATTAAAAATGGTGAAGCGCCAGAACCTGCTGATGCTGGAATGGCAGGACTTCGTTCTAAGCATAATACTTATATGAGTTTTCCATTAATTTGGACCATGATTAATGAGCACACGGTAGGTGTATCTCATTACCTAGAAGGTTATGGCGTATTATTGGTGATGATAGCTTTAGGATGGCATATTGTTTGGCATCTTTATAAAAAATCAGGAACTATCAAAGGTTTTTAAAAGTGTTCGATTAATGATACAAAAAAGCCCTTTATGCAAATGAAGGGCTTTTTTTATTTTATTAGATAAAATAGTTTTATAAATCGCAGGCCATATCATGTCCGCAGCACATTGGGGATTTGATTTTTCCACACCCTGATGGACACTTTGCAATTGCAACTTTCGTACCGTCTTCTTTAGTTAAATGATCATGTTCAAGTGATTCACCACATTTTGCGCATTTCATATCTGCGACACCCATGCCGCATTGCTCACATTCATATTTTGCCATAATATATTTCCTGTATTTAATTGATTAATGTGGGGATAATTTAATAAAAAAATCAGATCTATTTAGCCTGGATTATTCGCCACAAAATGCCCCGCAAAAAACACAAAAGGCTGATAACAAAGGAGATACAATGAATGATGAATCCATACTTTGTAATTTTATTTTTGTCAACATTTTATCTTTTTTCTTCGTGAAACTTGGCGACCTTCGTGGCTGATGAATTAATGAGGTTAGAATCTTTAAATAGGAATCATTCCTATTATGGTTTAAATTCTTATCACATTATTATGCGATTTAGCAAACAAAAAGAGACAGTTTATCAGGTTCTTATAGATACCCATTCTCATCCAACAGCTAATTGGGTTTTTGAAAAAGCAAAATCAATTTTACCTAATATTAGTTTAGGAACAGTATATAGAAATCTAGGGCAATTAGAATCTGATGGTAATATTAGATCTTTTGCATTGAAAGGTATCGTCAGGTACGATGGGAATTTGGATCAGCATTCTCACTTTTTATGTGAAAATTGTGATCTTATGATTGATATTCATCCCAAAAATATTCAAAGAAAGTATAATAATATAATCCCGAAAAATTTTACGGCAAACTCCATTGATTTAACCATTACTGGATTTTGCAACTCTTGTAAAAGTACATAAATAAACAATAAGGAAAATACTATGTTAGTAACAAAAGCAGCTCCGGATTTTAAGGCTACAGCCATCATGCCGGATAATTCATTTCAAGAAGTAAGTCTATCAGATTATAAAGGAAAGAAAGTTGTTCTCTTCTTTTATCCATTGGATTTTACTTTTGTTTGCCCAACAGAACTCATTGCATTTGATAAACGTCTTGCCGATTTTGATAAGCGAGGTGTTCAGGTTCTTGGATGTTCTGTTGATTCTCAGTTCAGTCATTGGGCTTGGAAAAATACCGATGTTAATAATGGTGGAATTGGAAATGTTCAATATCCAATTATTGCTGATCTCGATAAATCAATTGCTCGTGATTATGATGTTTTAATTGGTGCAGAATCTGCAACAGTTTTAACAGAAGATGATGAATTTGATACATCTGTTGGCGGCGGTGTCGCTCTTCGTGGATCTTTTTTGATTGATGAAGAAGGTATTGTTCGACATGCCGTAATTAATGATCTTCCATTAGGGAGAAATATTGATGAAATGCTTCGGATGGTTGATGCGCTTGATTTCCATACAACACATGGAGAAGTTTGCCCAGCTGGTTGGACTGAAGGTGATGAAGGGATGAAAGATACATCAGAAGGTGTGGCTAGTTATTTAACCAATCATTCTGACGATTTATAATCATAAATTAGATTATGAGTAATAAAAAAGGCCACATTTGTGGCCTTTTTTATTGTTGTAAATTCCTCGATGTTAATTTAATAAATGGAAAGAATTATGAAAGTATACATGAGTGTAGATATGGAAGGCATCACAGGGGTGACGCATTGGGATGAAGTAGAGCATAATAAAACATCTGCTTATATTCAATTTCAAGAACGAATGACAAAAGAAGTTGTATCTGCGTGTAAGGGCGCCAATGATGCTGGTGCCAAAGAAATTTGGGTGAAAGATGCTCATTATTCGGGGCGAAATATTTTATCAGAGAAACTCCCTAAAAATGTAAAATTAATTCGGGGTTGGAGTGGCCATCCATATTCAATGGTCCAAGAATTAGACAATTCTTTTGATGCGCTTCTAATGGTTGGATATCATTCCATGGCAGGAAGAAGTGGCAATCCATTAGCCCATACTATGTCATCAGCGAAAATAGATTCAATATTTATTAATGACCAGCAATCATCAGAGTTTTTTCTTCATGGAAATATCGCTGGAAAACTCGGTGTTCCATTGGTCTTTGTTTCAGGAGATGCCGGATTATGCGAAGAAGTACAAGACGTGAGTCCGAATACGACGACCCATGCAACCATGGTTGGTGTAGGAGATTCAACCATAAGTATTCAACCCAAGGAATCTAGATTGGCAATTCAGAAAAAAGTAAAATCAGCATTATCTGGTGACATAACTAAATGTATTTGGGATCACCCTGATTTGTTTTCGTTGGAAGTCAAATTTATTAAACACCAAGTGGCTTATCGTGCATCTCATTATCCGGGTGCTTCTTTAATTGATGCAAAAACCGTCCATTTTGAAACTCATAATTATGATGATATTATGCGCTTCATGCTTTTTACAGTTTAATGTCACTTCAATTTCTACAATCTGAATTCATGACAACCTTTTAATGAAAACTTTGTCTATTTCACTAATGCGGCGCTTTATATTTTCAATAATTTTAATATCAGCATCTTTTTCCCAGGATCTTCAAGTTAGGGTTGTGGGAAGAATGCAAATGGACGTTCCTGTATTAGGTCCCTTTAAAATGATCTTTGATCAAACCGTTGCGCCGGGTTTTTTAAAGGCGGAAGAAAAAATCGAAGCGAAACGATTTTATGCTCGTTGGCTCATGAATGGTGAAACGGGAGAAATCATGATAGCCGGAACGGAAAAAATTCTGAAGTATGATAAGGATGATGTCGAATACTGGCTTCAATCCCCGGAAGATTATTTTAAGAAACCGGATACTAGTACCGAAAATACCAATTCGATGTCCTTTTCAATATCTTCTGATGAAGATGATGACACGCCACCCCAATTCACAAGAACCGGTGGAAAAGAGATTGAATTTTTACATGGATTTCGTACCAAAAAATGGATCACTACCATTTCGTTCTCCGATAAAAGGATGGTCTTTGAAGAATGGTTTGTGGAAAAATTACCATTAATGATTCTTTCAGATTCTTTAGAAACCGTTATTAAGACAAAATTTAATCCAGATGGGGAATTGGTTACCGTGGAGCATACAGAGTTTTCATCCAACGTATTTATTGTGGGGATGGATTCCTTAACAACTTTGGAACCAATAGAAGGACATGCTGTAAAAATAAACTTCCTTGTATATGAAGATAGCGATAAACCAAAATTTACCGTGGGTTATGAGATTCTAGAATTGTATGCGGAACCTGTGGATACTGGTTATTTTGTTATCTCGGAAGAATATCAACGGATTAAAAATGATTAAAATTTAAGTTTTTATGTTATATTAATTTGATATAACATATATTAATTTGATATAATTAAATGATGTTTATTTTGGTTTAAGTTCATTGTCAGTGGTAGTATTTGGATAAATGGTATTTAGAATTCTTTGGCATGGTAGTTGCTAATAAAGTAATTGTTAATCATAAAAAAAGGGAGTTGAAAATGAATAAACAAACTAAATCAATTTTTTATATTGGACAAATGGTTCTATGCCTGTTCCTATTTAACCAGTCGGTTTTGCAAGGGCAGGATACTAAAAAAATAATCAAAATTGAAGCTTCGGAAGCACTACAGGAAGTAGCAGGACACTTGGAAGGACTGGAAAAACATCTAAATATATCCTTTGAAAATTCCGGTTCTATAAAATTGGGGGCCTATATTCAAAATTTAAATTTTGAAGACGCTTATAATAAACATTATCCCCATTGTTATGGTGTATTGGTGACGGGGCTAATAAGGGGGGGGAATGCTCAAAAAGCGGGACTTATAAAGGGGGATATCATCATGGAATTTGATGGAGAAAAAGTCCTTTTTGAAAACCATTTACTCTCCTTACGAGATAGTAAAAGTATTAACGACACGGTAGAATTAACCCTTTTTCGTAATGAAAAAATCTTGACAAAAATACTTACATTAAATCCACCTCAACCAAAAATGGATAAAGATGGTAAAGTAATCATTAAAAATAAGAAGAAATCCGTAGGGTACGGCGGCGGCGGTCCCATGGCAATGATAATAGAGTACGACCTTGGAATTAATGGAATCTTGGAAGCCAATGGATTTACAGGATTGGATATGCCTCTGATCATTTATGGCGGTGGTGGAAGTGGCAATATTGGAAAGGGGTTATTTATTGGAGGTATGGGTGGCGGAACACAGTTAATCCAGCAAATCCCTTTTACAAATTCAGAAACAAATGAACAAGGATATAAACGCTATCAACTTGATTTTGGATTTGGCGGTGTTACGGTTATAAAAAAACTCCCTCTATTTTCCGAAAAAGTTATTCTGGACTTTGGGATACTTATGGGTGGTGGTCAAACACGATTAACCATGGCAACCACCGATGGTAATTATTCCTGGGAGAATGTGATTCAAGATATGAACACCAATGTCTTTCAGATAGAAAAAAACTTTATGGTCTATCGCCCATCTGCCGGTATTATGGTACGGGTGACAGATTGGTTTGGAATTACCGTAAATGCCGGATATTTGGGAACGTTTTCACCAAATAATGAATGGAAAGACACAAACTTTGACTTTACCGTTGGTGGAAATACTCCAAATAATATTGGGCATCTTAGTTATTCAATTGGTGCTTGGTTTGGGCATTAATCACAACACTCCTATATCATAAAATCAATAAGACACATCAATTTTAGAAAATAATTGTGAAATTGGTGTGTCTTTTATTAAACCATCAACTCTTTAACATTTTTATTTTTGGATATGGAACCGAGTATTTTTACAACTTTATTTAAAAACACAATCAACACCATCATTGCTGTTGGGTCTTTATTTTATTCAACTATCGAAGGCGTGAGAGCAGATTTTTCTTATTGGGAAGTTGATGTTTACAATAATAGGGTTGTTGTTTCTACACAGTTAATTCATTGTTTTCCTGATGAATTAGATGAAATATTTAATTCAGGCGAACGTGTAACTATTTATTATAAATTAGAGTTGTATTCTAATCAAGAAAATCAACCGGTTTATCAAAAAGAGTTTAGCTATACTATCTTACATTCTCTTTTAGAAAAAACGTACACTGTCTATAAATCAGAAATTGAAACTATCCATATTGGTCTGGAAATTATCGATGCAAAAAATGAACTTTCTCAACTGATAACTTTTCCAACAATTGAAGTGGCACACTTAAATAATAATAGCATTTATCATTTTCGGATAACAGCTTGGATGGAAAATATCCAATTACAGGGAATGGAAAAGCCACTCAACCTCATGTACTATTGGAGCAATATTCGCCCAGTGGGAAACTCTTTAAAATTTAGAGACTTTATATCAATTCAATGAAATTTCCACTTCCATCTTTTCGGCTCCAGATTGTTTTCATTGTTCTATTTTTGGTGATTAATTCTGCATTATTTTTTCGTAATTATTTTTTAGAGAGTTTTCAAACCTATTCTTCTACAACTGACTCTCTGGAGATAAATGAAAAAATAAACCATGTGTATACTCGCTATAATGAGTCTATTTTTGAAAAAGACAGGTCTGATTTTAAATCAGAGATTGAGGATTTGCTCATTACTCAACAACAGACTAAATTAACCAGAGATTATTTTAAAGACGAATTAGCTCTATCTTCCATCTTTATCTTTATTTTTATAACTACAAGTGTATTGGTTCTCTTTATATTCAGTTTTAATTTGATTTCGAAACCCATAAAAAACCTTCAAGATGCAGCGGAAAAACTTGGGAGAGGTGAAATGGATATTCAAATAAAAGAGAATCCGTTTTCTCCTTTAAATCATTTAATTCAATCGTTCAACTCCATGATCCTTGAATTAAACACAAGTCGAGAGAAATTAATAGAGGCAGAAAAAGATTCTGCATGGCGGGGCATGGCACGCATTATGGCACATGAAATAAAAAATCCTTTAACTCCCATCAAACTTTCGCTTGAACGAATGGAAACAAAGTTCTATTCTGCATCAACTAACTTCCATGAGGTTTTTCAAAAAACGACTGCTGTGATTCATGAAGAAATAAATAATTTACATACTTTGGCAAAAGAATTTTCTGAATTCGCCCGTCTGCCTAAAGCACATGTTGAAACAATTGATTTGAATTTTCACCTAAAAGAAATTCTATCGCCCTATGGTGAAAATCACACTATTTCCATTGTTCTATCGAAAGAATCTCCCACTATTCTGGCAGATAAAAATCAATTCAAACAGCTGATAGTAAATATTATCCAAAATGCTATCCATGCTTCACAAAATGAAAATAAAATTGAGGTAAGTACCCACGAGAACGATTTGGGAGAAATAGCAATTCTAATCAGGGATTACGGCTTGGGTATTGCTGAAGAAAATTTAAAAAACATTTTTGAACCCTACTTTACAGATAAAAAAAAAGGAACCGGATTAGGATTGGCTATTGTTAAAAAAATTATGCTTCAACATGATGGTAGAATCCAGGTGGAGAGTCAATTAAATAAAGGAACAACTTTTTCGTTATATTTTAAAATAATTAACTCTTGATGATAAGGCACATAAAATGAAAATTCTCATTGTTGATGATGAACGCAATATCCGCTTAACTCTAAAAGATATTCTTGAAGATGAAGGGTATGATATTCAGTTGGCAGAAAGTGGAGAAACAGCCCTTAAACTGATCGAAGCTAAACAGTTTGATTTAATTATTTTGGATGTGAAACTACCCAAAATGGACGGACTTTCTGTCTTATCTAAACTTCTAAAAAAACAGCCGGCTTTAGACGTGCTCATGATTTCCGGCCACGGCACCATCCAAACGGCGGTGGAAGCGTTGAAAATTGGTGCGTATGACTTTTGTGAAAAACCGTTGTCCATGGCGAAAATTCTTACAGCAGCGAAAAATATTCATCATAAACAAGTTCTTGAAAAAAGAATAGAAGAAGAATCCCATGTATTGGAAAAAAAATATGAACTTGTTGGAACTTCAAAAGAAATGGAGCGTCTGCATTCGTTCATTCATAAGGTCGCACCAACAGATGCAAAAATTCTTATCCGTGGTGAAAGTGGTACCGGAAAAGAATTAGTTGCTTTTGCAATTCACAGTCAAAGTTTATTAAATAGTATGCCTTTCATCGCATTTAATTCCGCAGCTATCCCATCAGAGTTAGTTGAAAGTGAATTGTTCGGACATGAAAAAGGTGCTTTTACTGGAGCCGATACAAAAAAAATCGGTAAATTGGAATTAGCAGATAAAGGAACTTTATTTTTAGATGAAATCGGCGATATGAGTCTGCCCGTTCAGGCAAAAGTATTACGAGCCATTCAGGAAGGCACTTTTGAGCGTGTTGGTGGAAATAAAACTATTATCATAAATACTCGCATTATAGCTGCAACTCATAAAAATCTGGAAGCAATGGTAAAAGAAGGAACTTTCCGAGAAGATTTGTTTTATCGACTTAATGTTATCCCCATAAAAATTTTACCTTTGCGAGAAAGATCGTCAGATATTGTTGAACTTGCACATTATTTTTTAGCCTATTTCTCATCTGAGTTAAATCAATCGCCCAAAATTTTGACGAAAAGCAGTTGTCATCTTTTAAAGTATTATTCCTTTCCGGGGAATGTGAGAGAATTAAAAAATCTAATTGAAAGATTATATATTTTGGTTTCCAGCAATAAAATTTCACCTGAAGATATTTACCTTCACTTACCAGAGATAGTTGGGAGATCAGAAGATGTTATTAATATAAATGCGGAAAAATTCAAAGATGCTCGGTTGGAATTTGAACGTAAATTTTTGAAGGAGCAATTAGACAAAATGGGGTGGAATATTAGCAATACAGCAGAAAAGCTTGGTATGCAACAACCCAATCTATCAAGAAAAATAAATGATTTGGGGATTAAAAAGACAAAACTAATGTGATCTTTTAATTCATAAATTATACATAGAATTTTTTGCCATTAATTTTCCTATTTTATAATGTGAAATTCTGATAAAAAAAAGAAGACAATAAATTAGCGAATAAACCAAAATACAATATAAAAATCAAAAATAATTCAATAAAAATATTAAGGGAAAAAATAAATGAAACTATCCATTAAAAATATATCTAAAACCTATCCAAACGGTGTTGAGGCATTAAAGAATGTTTCGTTAGAAATTGGCAACGGCATGTTTGGTTTACTTGGTCCAAACGGCGCTGGGAAATCAACTCTTATGCGAACCATCGCTGCACTGCAAGATGCAGATAACGGATTTATTTCTATCGGTGATATTGATGTCTCTCGAGATAAACAATCTCTTCGTGAAATATTGGGCTATCTTCCACAAGAGTTTGGTGTGTATCCCAAAATATCCTGTTTCGATTTATTAGATCACATGGCAGTCATGAAAGGAATCACCGATTCAAAAAAACGAAAAGAAGTCGTGGAATCCTTGCTTCATCAAACCAACCTTTGGGATGCCAAAGATAGAAAATTGGGCACATATTCCGGTGGGATGAAGCAACGTTTTGGAATTGCTCAAGCGCTCATTGGTGATCCAAAACTCATTATTGTAGATGAACCCACAGCGGGACTGGATCCCATGGAACGTAACCGTTTTCATAATTTATTAAGTGAAATTGGCGAAAATGTGATTGTGATTTTGTCCACTCATATTGTAGATGATGTGAGTGATTTATGCAATAATATGGCAATCATTTTAGATGGGGAAGTCCGCATGGTGGGCGAACCGATTCAATTGATCAAATTGTTAGAAGGAAAGGTTTGGAAAGGATTGGTTGAAAAATCTGATTTAACCAGAATTGAAAAAGAGAATGATGTCATATCATCTCGACTTTATATGGGCAAGGTCCAGCTTCGACTTTTCAGTGAAGCCTCATTGGAAAATGGATTTGAATCAACAGATCCGGAAATTGAAGATTTGTACTTTGCTACAATCAATGGATTAAATATAGACGGGATTAAATAATATGTGGCAACATATTTTAAATTTTGAGCTCAAACTGGGATTTCGGAAGACGTCTGTCCTGGTTTATTTTTTCGTCTTTTTTGGACTAGCATTCCTTATTGTAAATATTTTGGGTGGTGCGTTTACGGGTGCGCGGATTATTGTTGGAAACGCAAATAATAATTTGAATGCTCCTATGGTTATTGCTATGCTCCAAAATATTTTTTGTATCATCGGTGTATTAATTTTTGCAGCAGTATTTGGAAATGCGGGATATCGTGATTTTGAATTCAATACACATCCTTTATTTTTCACAAAACCCATTAAACCGTTAGATTATTATATTGGCAGATTTACGGGGGCATTTGTTGTAAGTATTTTTATACAAGCCGGATTTTCTCTGGGAATGCTTTTTGGATTTCTAATGCCTTATTTGGATAAGGATGCCATTGGTCCGTTTA
>Ga0209658_1000650_pt1 | contig 24075 bp, 23 predicted proteins | sample SaaInlV_150m_DNA_6_FD_184656 | JGI IMG/M metagenome (GOLD analysis project Ga0209658, IMG submission 184656) | Marine microbial communities from expanding oxygen minimum zones in the Saanich Inlet - SI037_S4LV_150m_DNA (SPAdes) (version 2) | ecosystem: Environmental > Aquatic > Marine >...
TCACCACAACCATCATCAGATTCTATCAATGATGAATATTGTTTGAAATATTTTTGTGAAACCGCAAAGTCGATCGCTGAAACTAGCGACCATATAGACGAAACAATGATTACGCTGAAGTTACCAAATTCTACATTAACCCGTGCATTTAAGCCAGTTAACAATATCAATAATAATAACGATATAGAATATTCTAAAACCAAGTCAAGTGTATCATTATTGTCAGTAGTATATTCACATCCAAGAATGGAAGAGAAATTAGTAATGGATTTACCACCTGAATATTTTTATGTTAACAATGAAATCCTTTCACCACTATTTATCAAGCGTTATTTAGAATATCAACCAAATACATACATTTTTGATGATACATATACAATAAGTATAATGGATAATATGATAAATATGGTATCTCTCACGTCAAAAAACTCAATATTATTGAAGGAGTCAACGTATACTGTGACAATAAATGAATAAATATAACAAATACATATAAAGATTTTTCTCGTTATATATTACGGGCGTAGACAATGGATGCACTGAGTACTCCTACCCACCATCATGCACTAAATGGTAAATGGAACTTATATTACCATTTACCACAAGATAAAAACTGGGATGTTTCAAGTTACTCCATCATCATGAGTAATATTGATACTGCCGAAAAAGTGATATCATTGAATGAATCCGTTCATGACAATGTTATTAAAAATTGCATGTTGTTTGTAATGCGGGAAGGTATTACGCCCATGTGGGAAGACCCACGTAACCGAAATGGCGGTTGTTTTTCTTACAAAATATCGAATAAATATGTACCAGAAGTATGGAAGCAATTATTTTACCTTATTGTAGGTGAAACATTATGTACGGATACGTCGTTGAGTAAACATTTAAATGGGATAACAGTATCACCAAAGAAGAATTTTTGTATTATAAAAATATGGCTGGATGTATCAACTCAACAAGATCCATCGATTATTGAGAATATACCAAACCTACAAAAACAAGGGTGTTTGTTTAAAAAACACGAACCAGAATTTTAGAATATACACCTTTGAAGATTTAAGTTCGCACAAAAATACGAATTAAATATTTCAAAGTTTAGGTTTTTCATACCTTGTGTATATTTTGTTTATAGCAATTCGGTAAAACTGCTTGATTACTTTTGATTTCTCTACATAGATAACTTGGTCTTTCTAAGTTATGTATTGCTTGGTATGCTATCTTGTAGATGTTTGATGAACCATTGCGGTCTCTGTTCCACTCACCGCAACCGCTCTTACAGCGCAGTAGCCCGTGAACCAACCGCATTTCATCATATTTTCTTTCTTTCTTTGGATTTGCTGTATTTTTCTTTGGTTTTGGTCTTGGATTTTTTCTTACCATATACTTCTCACATACTCCTCCATCGCATTTGGAGCATTTACAACTGCTTCTAAACTCATCCACTAAATACACATTGTATTTGTTTTTACGAAGCAAACTTCTCATTCCTATTCCTAATGTGGGTTCTTTGTATTTCATTTGTTTTCGCTGTTCCCAATCACCTATACAAATAACTACATTTTCAGGATTACCATACATCTTTCTAAAATCACTAATCATCTTTTGTTCGTTGCGTTTGATATTGATATGTCTTCCAAACTTCAACTTACGAAACAAATGCTTTGCATAAAATCCAAATAATATATTATTTATTCTATTCTTTTCGGTTATGTATGACTTGAACTTATCTATACAAAGTGTTTTACGATTATACAAAGACAACTCTGTTTCATAATCAATAACACTTTTTCCTTGTATTTTATTGGTTTTCATACCCAATATGATATTGTTGTATTTTTTCATCTTGGTTTCCTTTCTTCGCTGGTTTTGTGAATACCGAAATACATTCGCATATTTGGAAGCGTCATCAACGCAATAAATCAAATCTTCTTTACCAGGATCAATCCCAATAATCTTCTTATTTTGTAAACCAGAATAATCATTCAGTTCATCAATATACAATTCTTTTGAGATACCTTTCTTCGCACTTGGTAATCTCTTTCCCACCAAATCATCACGAATAAACAATATGGAAACTCCTACTCCATCCGTAGAAATCATATGATGGAATGAAAAATCATTCTTACGAAATACCTTCTTTTCTGTGCGAAAAAAGAACTTCCATATTTTATCTTCGTGTTTCTTGGTATTGCCTTGATTGTTGTAATCACCTTTCTTTCCTTGCTCTTTTCGTAAAAGCAAATATACTAATGTAATTGTATCCAACCGAATATAACTAGGTGATATACTACTTCGTAATGGAAAAACATTACTAATTGTTTCAACCTCATTTTCAACTTGTTTCATCATCGCAATCATAGATGGAAAATAATCCATCGGTTTACATTTCAAATCATAATAGATGCTTTGCTTTTGGAACTTATCTTTGTTGGGAATAATATGTTTCTTTTGTTGGGTAATCCAATTATGATAGTGTGGCTGTGCCGTATAAGCAACGCTATTATCAACATTTAGCAAATCATTCTTTATTTTTCGTAGTTCCTTTTCCAAATGTCTAATCCGTGCTTCTCTTTCTTTTTTGGTAGGAAATATTTTTCGTATCTTCTCAACCAGAATCTTCTTTTTCCAAACTACGTTTACAAAGCGTTCCACATAATCTACATAATGTAGTTGGATGTTATTTTCATACATCGTGATAATGTCTTCACATAAGTAGGAAAGCACATTACTCATATATTCATAATCTAATTGTTCTGGTTGCGTATGTGGTTTATAGTGTTCTGTATAGAAGGAAGTAAGGTTCTCTATGAGTTCTAATGTTTCTTTTTTGGGTATTCTTCCTTGATTAGTATGTTTTTCTCCACAAACAACTTTCATAATATTCAAAATCAAAACTTTATCAATAATAGGTATGGTATGAGAGTATGTTTGGTAATGATGAAGAGTATACATTTTTAGAAATTGCAAAGTGTGAATAACGATTTTGTGTGCCTTGATAACTACATCGTTGATTTTTCGCGTGTTTATTTCAGCGTGTTTTAGTATGCTTTTCATCGAGGTTTTTGTGGATTTGAAAAACTCGGGTGGTTTTTCTTTTGGATTTTCCATCCTATACATTTACTAAACATTTTATTTTTTAAGTAATTTCTTAATATATTCCTAAATATTTTCATCCGTATCTTTTTTTAATTTTTCTTTTCTTTTCAAATATTCACGCCTATTGTATTCTTTTTTTTGTTCGGGTGTAGGTTTATAATTTTTATTTCGTTCATTAATAACCTCTTTATTCTTTTCATAATATTCCTTTTTGTATGAAGGTGCTGTATATTTTTTGAGATGTTCTTTGGTTGCTTGTAGTTCCTCTTCTAATTTAGCATTCTTTTCTGCTAATTCTTTTATTATTTCATCTTTATCCATTACGATAATATATATAATGAAAAATATTTATATAATTTTCATTATATTTGTTGTAACAATTTTTGTGCGAACTTAAATCTTCAAAGGTGTAAAATTGATATTTCTATATTATGTACGTAATATAGAAATATACGAAGAATATGAAAATTGTGTCTAGAAATATCCAGTCGTTAAACACTGAAGTTGATTACATTGTCGGAAAAAACGCAGCTGATAATTTTGATATTATAGATGAATCTACCGGTAGAGATATATGGTTTCACATCGAAAATGAACCATCCGGACATATTGTTGCGAAAATGCCGGAATTAACCCTAAACAAAAAACAATTACGTCAGATTATCACACAGGGAGCAGTGGTATGTAAAGAAAATTCAAAATTCAAATCAATGAAAAATGTAAAAATTGTGTTTACCTATGTCGAAAATGTAGTAAAACTGGATATACCAGGGAGCGTTACGCTATTAAATTCTAAAACAATTTCAATATAATAATTGTTGAAATTGTTATACTTATATTAAATTAATTAAAGATTTGGGTATTTTTTTATGTTTTTTGTAAACGGCCAACATGTTTTGATTATTTCTTGCGATTAATTCGCGAATTAGAGTTGTACTGACCTTAATTTTTGGTTGTTGTAGTAAATATTCAATGTGTTCTTTATAATAGTGATTATTAAATGAATTCCATGATAATTCGTGTAGCAAACTACGCCCATACTCGTCGACAATATTGATGTCAAATTTGGGATTACGTATCATTTCTCTAATTTTTTCTTGTGCCACCTCACGATTTTGTGAGGCACTTATTCCGGTATATCGGAAAATTTCACCACTATCGAAAGGAAGAATTTTCTTACAGGTATCATTAATATCACTTCTGCATATAGGACATTTTACATTGTCTCTATTTCCATTACACCATCCAATTAAACATTTTTTATGGAAGTTGTGTTTACATGTCGTTTTTATATTTCCAGATACAATTCGATCTAAACATATCGGACATGTATTGTCTAATACGTTTTCACATTTACCCGTTTTTTTGTTTCGTCGGGTTCCATTTTTACAACGACTTCTCTTTTGGATTGACATAGTAAATATATATATATATATACACATATATTTTAGGAATTATAGCGGTGGCAAGTTAGCAAGACACAGTTTTATACTACCCAGAGATGCAACGTCGTATTTAATAATAAGTGGTAAGTTATTACCGAGGTACATTTCTAGGTGACTACAAAGAGGAGTACATTTTATAAAATGAGACAAACTCTTTAGGGAAAACTCTCCTTGATAAATCACTGAATTATCCGATTTTTGAATGAAATTCATATTTCCTTCTGATTCGGATCTAAAAATACGCGAACTTGCAAAATTGCCTTCGCATGAAAATATCAAATCGCAACCGACGGATTTAATTTCAATACGGTCCGAAATACTGTTTAAATCTCGAATGATTTTTTGAAAATCAGATGTAGGAAGGTTAATAACAGTAGAATATTCAACATCTGGAACAAATAGTTCATCTGTATCTGGTTCAATTAATCTCAACTTTTGACTATAACATTGTTTGATGTCACCATTGTCATATTGAAGACCCAAATGTGATACAATGCCATCATGATAGTCGGCTTTGTCAATATACATTGAAAGCGTATCGTCGTTCGACATTGTTGAAATTACTTTAAATAAATGGAGAGTATTTGCGCATACAATAATTTTATCAGGACTACAATCGTACTTTTCAAATTTGTTTGCGTCAAGTAATACATTTACTAGAATAGTGTGTGTTTTATCGAAATTAATGATCTTCATGCCATCTTTTGTAAATGTAATCGTAGCATCTGTTAATATATCCTTGATAGCAGTAATCATATTTCGAATAGGTTGAATTTGGACGGTTTTAATTGTCAATACATTATTTTCTTCATTCATGTTCTACCTAGTGTAATATTGTACATAGTGCGTTTGTTTTTATATTTTATTTGTATTATATCTATTTCTTACCTTTGTTTTTCATAGTATATTTTTTACATTTTTGTTTATCTCGACACTTTTTAGTTGCCAATTTTAATGCTTTACTAGTAGATTTACATCCCGAATGTAACAAATGGTAATCAACAATACTAGCATTACCACCAGTAATAGCACTAGCAAGTCTAGCATATCCCCACGAATCGGGCGTCTGATTTGGACGCGAACCACCCGAATAATATGCGGCGCGTCCTTTATCAACAATACCTTCTAATGTTTTCCGAGAACACCCAGTTTTAATTGATAATTTACGAGATGGTCTGACGTTCGAAATAGAGTACATTTGTTTAGCAGTTTTAACATGATTTGATGGTTTTGAAATAAACGAATCCACTTTTGGACGAACAAAGTATTTACGACTTTTGTATAATTTTCGAGATTTCATTATATTTTTACGTTGACGTGTTCGGTCTTTATCAGATAATTGTGATGGAATGTATCTTTTCGGGATTTTCATAATTATATATAATTCCTATAGAATATATTTAGAAAAAAGAGAGCAGAGTATATATTAAAATGGCAACTGCCTTAAATAGCGAGAACTACAATGGATTAAATGAATCAATACTTACTATACTTAAATCTGGAAAACGCCCATCTATTTCGATTTATACAGACATCGATGCTACTGTATATGCAGTCGATACATACGGTGAAATAAAGGAACGTGATATTAAAAGTGCGAGTTTTACCGATTCGTATAAAGACAATGATGGAAATACACACAATCCATACGTTTCTATCCACTTTAAAGGTTCCGATAATTCGACAACGTCTACATTTATTGATTATTTTACAACTACTGACTACATTGACGATCACTGGTATATATTGACCGGTGTGGATATCGTAAGAAAATTTCAGTAATATATTCTAAAAAATTGAATTACTTTATAATATTGTTGCACTAGTAACAATATTATAATAATATACGAAAGTAATAATAACAAGATGGAGTGTGTAATTTGCTATGACGTCATTGGTGACACTAATAAATGTGTTACACCATGCGGTCATAACTTTTGTTTCAAGTGTATTATGCGATCAACACAATACAATTCTAGTTGTCCCTATTGTCGTGCAGAACTACAAGAACCCGCGGTTGTAGACGACGATGAATCAACTGAATATGAATCAGATGAAGATGATTCAGACGATAATGATAGTATCACGCACATTATGTTCGATGATAGAGATATATATGAGAGCGATATGGGTTCATTTGATGAAAATGGGTTTTATAAACTCCCACTTACTATTGAAAATATGGATGAATTAAAAGACACGCTGGATACAATGGTTCCAGATGGGTATACAAAACTATTCAAAAAATTCTATTTGGAAAGTAGTCTACTGAATCAACATCCGCAACAAAATGAAGACCTATTCAATAAACTGCGTAAACATATTCCAAATTTTACATATAAGGATATGATAGATGAGCCGGTTAATATTGCATATATTGAATATTCCAAAAAAAAAGAAGAAAGTGAAAAAAAATGCTACGAGATATTTCATCGTACTCGACAGATTATGAATGTTATTAGAGACAAGACACGTCTTCATTCTAGATCGGTATCGAGAGTGCCAAATACAATAGAAGACGGGACATTTTAAATATCCCGTTCGACGATTTTAAATCGTCCATCTTCTTTAACTAATTTACCTACACGTGCTGGTTCAATATTAGGATTAGATAACGCATTATTATATTGATTATAATCATATAATTCTCGTGTGTCTTTTTTTAATATATAATCAATGCCCTGAATGTTGACAGTTTGGACGTCCCATTTGAGTTTCGCAACGTCAAGACCTTCTTTTTGAGATTTGTCCATTTCAAACGAAGGATAGGATGAGAACGCATTAGTCTCTATTTTTCCGTATCCATAACACACTAGTTGGTTTTCATCACCCTTTGATGTTCTGGCATAAATGTTACAGTCAACTGCGGATTCCTTTACTGCTTGTAATATCTGATTATTAATTCGCTTTTTAATGCTAGCAATTTCATACAATGTTTCATCGGTAGTTACTGGTGTTTTCTTATCAACACGACTAATATCGCGAATACGCAATTCTATATTTTTATCATCAGTTTTTTGCTCTTTACTGAATTTCGTTACATATAAAAATACCTTTACCGTACGTAACTCTTCTGGTAAATCTTGATGACTACAAATACGTCTGGCGCGTCCGACAACTTGGTCTGGGCGAACCATATGCCAATATGGCTCTGTCACATGGACGAATCTGGTATTCTTTAAATTAATACCTTCTGCACCCGAAGATGTAATCATGAATATTTTTATAACTTCACCATAAATATTGTTTTCGTGTTGTTCTCTTACTTTGTTAGAAATATTAACTGGAACAAGATCCCACGCACCATTATAGACATTACGTATTATCTCGCGCTCTTCAGTTGTTTCGGTTCCGGTATATAATGCGAATTTTGGTTTTCCAACATCCGTTTCGGTTTCTACTATTTCCCAATTGACTCCTGATTTGCGCAGTTTAAATTCAGCAAATCCATTTGCTAGCAGTATCATCCTCAATATTCCTATTCCTTCCATTGTTCGGAAATGACTATAAACCAAATGAAGTCCATTGTTCTCTGGATTTGAAAGATTTTCTAGCATTTGTAAAAATTTTGGACTAATTAATTGTAACGATTCTTTGGTTAAATGATTATATTTACCAGTATCGCTATCCATTGAATTTAATTCAGATAAAGCATGTTCGATGCGTCTAGCGTAATGGTCTGTATCGGTGATACTACTTTGATCCTTTTCACCATCGTCCACATTTGAATATACGTCTGTTTCTTGAATTGACTCTTGTGGAACAACATCAAACTCAGTTTCACTCACGGTTTCTATATTTATAGATGGAACTGGGCGATCTATCCCGTCGGGGAACACAAAATTACACGCTGCACGAGAGAATATACGATATGTGGAAGATATAGAAAATAATTCGTCTGCCCCTCCTTTCATTGCGCGTTGTTTCTTTGCTGATTTTTCACGATCGGCTTCTTCCTTACGTATTTTTGTATACACGCTAAACTGATAGTCTGTCATTTCATTATAGACAACATGATAATCATTGCCATCCTCGGTTTTAACATACGACGGTAAAAGGTTTTCCTGTGCACTTCTAAAATAAGAAGTTAATCCTAATATACGACGTTGAAATAAATTCATATTTTGAGATTGTTCGGTGTCAGAATTCACAAATGTTTTCAAAAAAGGGTCTGATAAATCGGGTAAACATTTGTTTAATTTCATCTCTATGCTCTTCTCTTGGACGTCAAGTCCGTTTTTTTTCAATATAAATAATACTTTATTAATAAAGTCCGAATCACTTAAATTGCCACTGTCGTCCAATTTTACACCATTGTAGCGTTCAAAACTATCACCAGCACCTCCTTTTATTTTTCTAGTGGTGGTGTTATTTGTAGATGGTCTTTCTCTATGTGTTCCTTTAATTACACCTCGTTTCTTCACATTGACAAATCCCAATGGATTTCTCGTGATAATCAACTTATTTCCACTATATTCAACAAAATCATGTGTTTTTAATCCATTTTTATCTAACATATCACGAATAATACCCGTGTCTATCTTTTGTGTAGTTTTCACATTAATTGCCATCGTCCATGTTTTGATATATCCACGTAAAATATTGTATAAAATTCCAACTTCATTGGGGTAATTAATAATCGGAGTTCCGGTCAACATAACAATTCGCACATTGGTGGCTTTCATCAGATAATCATATAACCTAAAGGAAATAGATTTGGGTGATTTGATTTTATTGACTATTCTACTAACAAAATTATGGGCTTCGTCAATAACTACTACTGAGTTATCAAATGGATTTTTAGTATTGTTATTAGACTCTTTGTCGATAATTTTAACTAAATTTGGGGCGTTATAGTTAATATCTCTATATTTGGCACGTATCATTACATTCAACTGCGAGTCAATCTCGTTTTTTTCATCAGTAGTCAACTCCGCATAGTTTGCCGGTTTATTAACATTTATTAACCATGCACCTTGTTTACGAGATGCGTTTCGACGAGACTCAGTGTTCGAATTAATATAATTTGTTGGCAACGACATTGCCTTTGCTAATATATGCACGTACTCGGGATTTCCATCACTAGAAATAAATTCCCAATACTGATTTTTTTTATACATTTCGTCACCACATTTCTTCATTTCACTGAAAAAATTCATTTTTAATGAAGCGGGTGTTAATACAAACACTTGTTTACTACTTTTCATACCTTCTGAAATAGCGATTGAAGTGCATGTTTTACCAGAACCAAGACCATGATATAAAAGTAGACCACGGTAAGGAGTATACAAATTTAAATAATCGCGGACAATTTGTTGATGTAGCAAGAGTGAAAATTCATCAGATCCACCTTGGCGGTCACAACTTATATCAGCATCGTTACTTTTAAGTAATTCTGCTTCTCGTGGTTCTAGCATTTTATTAAGTTTTCGAACAAATATTTTACGATTATTCATATAATACGAAGGCGATACGATAATATTTTTTTCACGTTCTTTTGGTAATCGTTCAGATACAGCCTGTGTGCGAATTATGGATGTAGTCAAATCTATATCATCTAGATTCTCTTCTGTTTTTTCAGTTACTGGTTTTGCTTTTACTCCTCGTTTCTTTGGCATCTTATCTAATTGTTCTATGGCAGCGTCTTGAATTTCGCTCTCTAATTCTGCTGGTTCAACCAATTCGGTCAATCGAACAATATCACGCGATTCTTTTTGATTTTCGATTTCAGATTCCGAATCTTCGTCAATGCTTTCAACACTTTCAATATTATTTTCGAATATATCGTCTTCATCAATATCTAATTCATCTATAGATTCTTCTTCTATATCACTTGTTTCCACAATATTATCAGTTAATATCAGAGGTGATGCTATATCCGTAGGGACATATATATCCATGTGAGCGTCACTCGGTTTCAAGTCTACTATAAATGCATTTTGTTTTCGCAATTTATTCATTACCAGTTCACAGTTTAATGATGAACTTCGACGTTTATCTAGAATGCGCATTGTGGTTAATCCACGGGAATCATCATTAGTAATAAGTTTTTCATTTTCTGTGTCAATCGAAGAAGAATTTGGTATTTCTATGTTTGTAGTGTTTCCAAAACGTATGTCCGGACGAGTTGTCGGTATCGGTTTTGTTTGCAATAGTTCTAAATATGTAACCGGAATACTCATTGATACTACTATAATATGTATATTATATCAATACAAATTATATTTATTTTGTTTTCGATCAACATTCTTATCAATTACACAATGCGTTAAAATGTATTCAACTTGCGAATTGCGTCTTCACAAGCAATTTGTTCGGCCTTTTTCTTTATTTTATGCTTGCCTTCCCCCAAAAATACAAAAATACGATTATATTGTGACATATACTGATGTATGTCCGTGTATTTAGTAAATTCGGTTAGACGTATTGACTGATTTGGTTTAACGTAATGAATAGGTTGACCCAGACAAAGATATACACCCATGCGATATCCAACTTCCGAATTGTACTCTTCCACTTCCATATATTCGGGGGTTACCTTGAACTCTTTTTGAATCTTCACTTGTAGAATGTTTTTATAATTATCGTCATTTTTTATCAAACTAATCCAATCAACATGTTTTTCAAAAACACTTTCTATGAAAACCTGTACCATTTGAAATCCGGGACCGGTCGCAAAAATGTCACTAAACCACCGCTCATCATCCAATACATTTATTTTATTGAAATCTAAAAACATCGCTCCAATAAAGGACTCAAATAGACATCCTAATTTTTTTAAATTTGTACGAGTCTGTTTACTTTCAGCATGTTTAGACAGAATTAACCATTTATGTAATCCCATTTCATATGCAATTCTACCAATCGCTTCGTTTTTTACAAGTGCGATTTTCTTTTCTGTCATAAATCCTTCGTTTTCTTTAGGGAAACGCTTATATAAATAATACTTTGTAATGCATTCTAATACACCATCTCCTATAAATTCAAGACGTTCATTTGATTTCGAATACAGTGGTAAACAATCGAATGGCTGGGACACAATCGTTATGTTATTGTGTTTATTTTCTAGATCTGGACGCCTTGTATATGATCTATGTACGAATGCTCGTTGGTATAATTTAGAATTGTAAATTGTTGCATTTATTCCATATGAAGATAACATTGTCTTAATCTCAGAATCTGTAATTACTTTGTTTAGAGGATTGTACGGGTCAAATATATATGTTTCAATTCCATTGCTGTTTTTTTCAACGCGAATATCGTCATCTATATTCATTTTATTAGTCTAATAAAATGAATGTTATAATACTATATATACCATATCGTTTATATGGGTTTAAAATATATTATATGAAGATGGGTAAAAAAATATTTAGTAAATATATAATATGGTATTAAGTGGTTCTAAATTAGTATCGTCTCTAGCGAGTACAAGTAATCAAAATCAAGGAGGAGGTTCTAAAAAGGCTGGTCTTCAATCACAAGTTGGAGTTGGTGCATACCCCGCTATCCATCGTGGTGGCTTAAGTGCTAACGGTGTTAGATTCGGTGGTGCTGGACTAAAGAAAACGCTTGTGATGCAAGCACCTACTAACCAATCACGTCCTACCGGAGTTCGCCCATCGATTTGGATGAAATATAATTTCTAATCGTGTTAAAACAATATAATAAGTTGTGTTTATTATATTATATTATTTATTATGAAAATTATTGTAGACAATAGAGAACATGCATTATACGACCGACTTAGTGCACGAATTGACAGTTTATCTCGACCATCATTTGCTATTTTAGAGAAAGCTGTATTGCCTTTAGGGGATATCATAATTCAAACAGATGAAGGCAAGAATGTAATGTTAATTGAACGCAAAACTTACACTGATTTATTGTCTTCTATAAAAGACGGAAGGTACGAAGAACAATCTTATCGACTGATTCATTCGTCTGGGTTTCCATTACATTCAGTTGTATATCTATTAGAGGGTATGTTATCCCAGATTAGAACCCCATTAGAAAGAAAAATTGTATATTCAGCAACCACATCTTTGCATTATTTTAAAGGGTTCAGTGTTTATAAAACCGCCACTGTCGATGAAACCGCTGAATGGCTAATCTATACAGCAGATAAAATCGAACGTGAATTCGGTAAGGGACACATTCCGTATTATTTAACATCCACGTTTGCTGGAAATCTAAGATTAAGGGACGAACAAACCGAACAGGTATCTGACACAAAAACGGCAAATTATTGTTCGGTTGTCAAAAAAGTCAAAAAAGAAAATGTAACTCCCGATAACATTGGCGAAATTATATTATGTCAGATACCCGGCATTAGTTCATTAACCGCTACCGCGATAATGAATAAATTTACATCATTTCATCACTTGATATCCGAACTGCAATCAAATCCATTATGTATAGATAATATGACAGTTACTACAAATGGGAAAACGCGTAAGATAAACAAAACGTCATTGGAGAATATTCGAACATTTTTACTCTATACTAAACCCATAGATGCTACTATTGTCGATTAACTTGAATTGTATAATAACACATTGTTATACAATCCGTATTTCATAATTAGAGAATATCCATTGGTTGCTCAACATTACTTGGTATTGTTGGGAAAAATGAGACGTTAGTGGTTTGATTATATACTGGTCTTGTTATTTGTCTACCTTCATATTTTCCCGATTCAACTGCAATCCGAGTTTGGTTAACACCTCCCCAATTATAATCCATTGGATTATCGCTAGATGTAGTATTTTTAGTAGAATCATGAACTGCGTCTAAATTTGTATAAATCCCAATATATTGTCCTTCGGGATCAAATCCCGGATAATTATCTTGATTGTATGGTGGGTTTTCGCGATTTGCGTCAGAAATAGTAACCGGATCCATAGGTGGGGCTGATTGATTTAATCCACCTTGTAATTCAAATGGACTAGGACGTAGTCGGTAAACGTCTTCACCTTGTGTAGTAGTTTCTTGTTGTAAATACAACACCGGACAATCGATTCCTTTTGCGCGTTGACCTTGTATAAATTCGATATAATCATCTAAACTTCGAAATATAATAGGATTTATTCCTGCTATCTCGGGCTTTTTTTTATTGTATAACACTAAAGTCTCGCCTTTCTTTACTAACATATCCGGACAAGATAGATCGGGTTCCATGTTCTCAATTCTATTTTTAATATTGGGATTCTCTACATTAAAATACATAGTTGCATATGCACCAATAATAAATATGACGAACAAAAACAATATTGCAAATATTCGTATGCGGTTCATTAATATAATATATATTAGGAAAAGAATGAAAAACCAAATCTATTGTTTTCTCCTACTATATATATATATGACAATGTCGCCATTAGCATTTACAAATTTGTCATCTGGCGGAGCAAAGAAGAAGAATGCATTAACTCGAAAGGCTAAAAAAGCAAAGAAGGCTAAAAAGGCAAAGAAGACTAAAAAGGCTAAAACGCGCAATATGAAACATAAAGATATTACTGTGGTATTTGCATATGCTAATTGGTGTCCTCACTGCACTTCAATGAAACCAGAATGGCAACATGTAAAAGATGAATTATCGAAACGAGTTAATATGATTGAAATCGAAGACTCTGATTTCGATAAGGACGCGAAAATAATGAATATCGAGAACAATAAAATGAACGGCACTCCAATTGAAATTATGGGCTATCCAACATTATTAAAAATAGAAAATGGAAGTCCCGATTACTATACCGGCGATAGAGTTGCGTCATCAATGTCGAATTGGATAAACAATAGACAAATAATTAAACATATCGGCGGATATAAAAAGGGATCTATCAAGCGTAGAAAATCGATTACATCGGCAAAATAGTAATGGTGTAATACTTGTGCTAAATAACTCACTGTGTAACTCGAATAGACAAGAGCAATTATCAATTCTGGTAAAAATTGATAATTATATTAAATAAGAATAATATGAAACAAATCTAAACCTAACGGTATACATACCAATATCTCAATTAAAATGTCAGTAAAAACAACAAAGGTTGTAAAGAAACCGGGGATTCGCAAATCATTTCGACTCTTTGATTTCAATACATACGATGAAAAAAGATCAATTGATGACGACGAAGATGATTCAGATGGATCCGACGAACCAAAATACAAACCGTACACTGATAATAAATCGTTTATAATACAGATGTTTGGGGTAAATGAAAAAGGAGATACGTGTTGTCTTTATGTGGAAGATTATCAACCATTCTTCTTCGTAAAAGTAGATGACAATTGGACCGAATATGACAAACGATGTTTTATCGACGATATAAAGAAAAAAATTGGCAAGACATTCGCAAACTCAATCGTTTCATCCTATTTAGTGGATCATAATAAACTATACGGGTTTTCAGGTGGTAAAACACACAAATTTATAAAGATTATATTCAAGAATCAGGGTTCAATGAACAAAACAAAGGGGTTGTGGTTTAAGTATATAACAAACGAGTACACTGGAGAAAATGAACGTATACGAACAAATTTAAAATTTAAAAATATTCAGATTGAGTTATATGAAAGTAATATCCCTCCTCTACTTCGATATTTCCATATTAATCAAGTAAGTCCATCGGGGTGGATTTCATTTAATACGTCACGTATGACAAAATTACCGGTTGCTACTACTACATGCAAACATGAATACATATGTTCGTTGAAAGATATAACCCCTATGCCAGAGAAAGAAACTCGCGTACCATATAAGATATGTAGTTTTGATATTGAAGCAAGCAGTAGTCATGGGGATTTCCCAGTTCCAATCAAGACATACAAACGTTTGGTAATGAACCTCGTTGATGTATTCCAAAAACAGTCACAATTTTTAGATAATAAAAACGCACCTACGCTTCTGACAAAATGTATGATGGCAGCGTTCGGATTCAGCAATTTTGAAGATATTGATTTGGTTTATCCCAAGAATTTACCTACCAAGGAATATATAGAAAGTCGAATTAAAATTCTAATTGAGAATCCCATCGAGGAGGCCAAGCAAAAATATGCGAGTGAAGAGAGTTCAAAACTTATTCAAATTGATAAAGTATTTGATAAAGTAAATCAAGCATATCATGCAAATAGCGAAACTGGAGATAGTAATGAGGGCGAATCATCGACTGCCGGTCAAAGCGATACGCAATATACAAAATATGAAAAAAAAACAAGAGTTAGTAAAAAATCGACAATTATCGACGTTTTACTCAGCGATAAATATGATCGTGATGAAAAAATTCAACTTTCGAATGAAATTATTACTGGTATATTTCCACCATTGGAAGGTGACAAAGTAACGTTTATTGGTTCTACCTTTCTAAAATATGGTGATCCGGAACCATATAAGAATCATTGTTTGGTAGTAGGTTCATGTGATGATGTACCGGGCGCTATTATTGAATCCGTAGATACCGAACAAAAATTACTGTTAAAATGGGCTGATCTTATTCAGAAAGAAAATCCAGACATTATGATTGGATACAATATATTTGGATTTGATTATGAGTTCATGTTTCGTCGGGCTCAAGAAACTAATTGCGAACGTAACTTCTTATTGTTATCGAGAAAAATCAATGAGTTGTGCGCCACTGAAGATAAACAAACTAGACAGTTGAATATTGAAAATACTAAAATGCAAATTGCGAGCGGGGATTATGACCTTCGATACTTTAAAATGACGGGTCGCTTACAAATTGACATGTATGCTTATTTTAGACGTGATTTTAATTTGTCCTCTTATAAACTAGATGATGTAGCCGGTCAATATATTAGTGACAGTATTAAATCGGTTTCTTGCGCAAATCATCCGATTCATGGAAATGTTACAGAGTTATATAGCAATAATCTAGCAGGGTTACACGCTGGCGATTTTATCCACATTGAATTAAGTGGTGTAACAACTAATTATTATAAAAACGGAAAGAAATTCCATGTACTAGATATTGAATTTGGAAAGGAATTAATGGTTAACGAAAAGACAAGTACATATAATGTAATTATTATTGGAAATCATGAAACAGATCTTATGGATATAAAGAATATAAAATGGGGGACTGCAAAAGACGACGTTACACCTCAAGATATTTTCAGATTAGCAAATGGGTCTTCTTCCGATAGAGCAATTGTTGCGAAATATTGTATTCAGGATTGTAATTTGGTACATCATTTGATGAATAAGATCGACGTTATTACTGGATATACAGAGATGTCGAGCATTTGTAGTGTCCCTATTAACTTCTTGATTTTTAGAGGACAGGGCATTAAACTAACTAGTTTTGTAGCCAAAAAATGTCGTGATAAAAACACACTTATGCCGGATCTTGATAAGTCAGGAGATGCAGAGGGATATGAAGGTGCCATTGTTCTTCCTCCGAAATGTTCTATGTATATGGATAACCCAGTTGCGTGTGTTGATTATTCGTCTCTATATCCATCCTCTATGATTAGTCAGAATTATTCGCATGATAGTAAGGTTTGGACGAAAACATATGATATGGACGGTAAACTAGTTAGAATTACAGGCGAACAAGATGCGAAAGGAAATTTCATATATGATAACTTGCCCGAATATCAATATATCGATATTGAATTCGATAATTTCAAATATATTCGTAAAAACCCTACAGCGCGCGCAGAAAAGACGAAGATCGGTCATATGAAATGTCGATGGGCGCAATTGCCCGATAATCAAAAATCGATTATGCCCTCTATTTTGGAGGAATTATTGAAAGCGAGAAAGGATACACGTAAAATGATTAAAACCGAAAGCGATCCTTTCATTCAGAACATCCTTGATAAGAGACAATTGGGATATAAAGTGACGGCAAATTCATTATACGGACAATGTGGCGCTAGAACATCGACATTTTATGAAAAAGATGTTGCGGCTTCAACCACTGCTACTGGTCGAATGATGATTATGTATGCTAGACGAATGATAGAAGAAATTTATGGAGACCATATATACGATACGAAATGTCACGGACCTGTAAAATGTAAAGCAGAATATATATATGGTGATACTGATTCTGTATTTTATACCCTTAATCTAGAAGATCCCGAAACTGGAGAAAATATTCGCGGACAAAAAGCATTGGAAGCAACTATCGAGATTTCAAAAGACATCGAGATAGTGTGTAGCAATTACCTGAAACCGCCCATGTTTTTAGAATATGAAAAAACATTAATGCCGTTTATTTTGCTATCAAAAAAAAGATACGTTGGAATGTTATATGAAGACGATCCACATAAAGCAGAATTAAAATATATGGGACTTTCCATTAAGAGGCGAGATTCATGTGATTATTTAAAGGATGTATATGGTGGGTTATTAGATATCCTTATGAAAGGGGACAATATCGAAAGTGCCGTTCATTATTTACAGAAATCGTTAACCAATTTAATCGATGGAAAAGTTCCAATGGATAAATTAATGATTACAAAAGCATTAAAGGGATATTATAAGAATCCCAATCAAATAGGGCATAATGTATTAGCGAATCGAATTGGGAGACGCGATCCCGGTAACAAACCTAAACCCGGAGACCGAATGCGATTCGTATTTGTTGTTAACGATAAACCAAAAGCGTTAATGGGCGATAAGATAGAAACCCCCGAATATATTATCGAAAATAAACTTAACATCGATTATACGCATTATATTACAAATCAATTAATGAAACCATTACAGCAATTATTTGGACTCGCATTAAACGAGATATGGACTATGCAGAATAAGCGCACTGCGATTAAAACATTTCAGAAAGACTTGTTAAAATTAGAAAACGAGGGACATGATTTCGAGACATTTATGAAGAAAAAAGAAAAATTATGTAGTGCTAAAATCAAGATATTGTTGTTTGACAAGGTCCTCAGTCGAATATACAACGAAAAACATAAAATCCAAACATTGGATATATTCTTCACGCGATAATTTACATATTTATTGGAATAATATAGTATCTGAATAATTAGATATTATATTTTTTATTGATCTGAATCAACTATTGCGTGTCATTCGTTTCATCGTCGGTATCTTCATATGTAGTTGTTTCAAATGTCATTGGAATATCTACACTTAATACTCTATTAGTAGTATTCGCAGAAAAAACATTATTCATTTCAGTTTCAACCAATGACGTGAACAAATTTGTTAATTGCGCGGTTAATTCGTTTTCCGTATTTATTGAAGTATCATTTTCGGTTTCGGGAATAGACGCAGTTGGTATAGATTCGCCATCTTCGTCGTCTATTGTGTTTTGAGATACGTCTATGCCATTGGACGGTTGTGTATATTCACGAATATCATATCTACACATAGGACAACGTACATTATTTCGAAACCAATTACGAATAGCGGATTCATGAAATAAATGACCGCAGTGATGTATCCTACACAGCCTATCATCAATACTAAACTCTTCTCTTGTAATCGGACAAGTAGCATAATTCAATATAGAATCCTCCGTATATATGAATGTTTCTGTCGCGTCATTTATTTCAGTTTCTGTTGGTGAAATAATTACATCTTGAAATACCCGAGTATTCCAAATTGACGGAATATTTCGTAATGGCAAGGTAAACATATCCGAAAAATCACGAGTTTGACGATTAAATGTATGCGATCGCGTGGTACCAGTGGTTCGTGTCGGGTTTACAGGCGTATTGGTCGGTGTATTTTCAGGCATATACCGAGGTAATGTTCGAGTTTCATGTCTAGAATCTTCCATCAAAGACAATGCGCGAGTAATGTTTTGATTATAATCACGTATATTCGTATTATATCCAATCATTACATCACGAATAATTTGATGACGATTATCATCTAGTCTATTGTAATTGCGAGCGCTATGTCGAGAATTGGTATTCCGAAATGATGGTGTATCATTTTCACGCGATGTCATATGTATAGTATTATATGAAATGGCGTAAAGAAGTGTCTATATATATTTCAAGTATACAAATAAATGGATTTAAGTAAATATGCAAAGAATGGGTTTACTGGGATGGCAAATATAGGCAATACTTGTTTCTTAAATTCATGCATGCAGATTATTAATCATACATATGAATTAAATGAATTTCTCGACTCCGACAAATATGAAACCTATCTAAATAGAAACGTTATTGATAGTCACGCAATTATTGCATGGAATGAATTGCGAAAAACTATGTGGAGTTGCGAAAATGGAGTGGTTTCGCCTAATAAATTCGTACATTATATGCAAGAAATAGCAAAAAAAAAAAATAGGGAAATATTCAGCGGATATTCTCAAAATGATATGCCAGAATTTTTCATGTTTATGATGGATTGTATGCACAATAGCATTTCTAGAAGCGTACGTGTTAATATACACGGTAACCTAAATAATGTTACTGACAAATTAGGGTTAGAATGTTATAAATTACTGCAATCATTATACAAAAAGGAATATTCTGAAATTGTGGATTTGTATTATGGAATTTATGTAAACCAGATTACAGATATTGACGGAAATACATCTCTTGTATTGAAACCAGAATCCTATTTTATTCTAGATTTACCGATTATAGACGGAAATCAAATAATGACTTCACTTTATGGATGTTTGGATTTATTCGTGAAACCAGATATTCTATCGGGTGATAATGCGTGGTTCAATGAAAAAACAAATAGGAAACAAGATGTAAAGAAAAATTTAGTGTTTTGGAATTTTCCAAAAATTTTAGTAATTGTATTGAAACGATTCACACCGGATGGTAGACGAAAGATTAATACTAATATTGATTTCCCCATTGCGGATTTGGATCTATCAAAATATGTTTTAGGATATGATCCAAAATCGTATGTATATGATCTTTTTGGCACATGTAACCATATTGGCGGAACCAATGGGGGTCATTATACTGCGTTTGTAAAACACGCAAGTGATAAATGGATCCATTTTAATGATAACGTTGTTGAAATTGTAGATAATTCATCTCGGGTTGTTACATCTAACGCATATTGTTTGTTTTATCGTAAAAAAAATAATGGATTATAGTATAACTATGTCAGACAATAATGTTAATCTAAACAAAAATACAAAATCATCATCGACTAATGATACCGACAAATCGGTCGATCCTACAGATGCATCAAACAATCCGGTTGACGCATCAAACAATCCCGTTGACGTATCAAACAATCCTATTGATGCATCTGCTGATGTTATGGATGATGTTAATAGTGTTACTAGCACTATATTTACTACCAATAATATGTTTATGTTATTATGGTTTTTAGCAATATATATTGTCGTTTACTATATTTTAGGAATGTTTTTTAACAAAGGAACTGAACCGAGCAATTTTCAATCCAGTCTAGGTAGGACATTAGATATCATATTTATTGTAAGTTTCTTCATTTTTATTATTTCATATTATACCTCAACCAGTAAATCAGAAATTGAATCTGACATGAAAACGGTATATAATCAAACGCTATCCTTCTTATCAAACGAATCATCTATTGTTTCAATCGTCTTGTTTATAATTACTCTTTATATTGTTGTGTATTTGTTCCGCATTCCTATGACTTCTACTACAAAGCCTTTTTTTATATCTCTACTTGAAAGTACAGCATGGATATCATTAATAACGTCTGTGATTGTGATAACTATTCAAAAGATATTTAATGTCAATATATTGGATTACCTTAATGAAACGGATGAACCCGACGAAGAAGAACCCAGTGTAACATTACCAGTAGATCTAGACGAAGTATTTAATGTATCTAATAATAAATATACATATGAAGACGCACAAGCAGTATGCACTTCATTTGGGGCAAAGTTAGCAACATACGACCAAATTGAAGCCGCATATAATAATGGTGCTGAATGGTGCAATTATGGTTGGTCTGACGGACAAATGGCGTACTTCCCTACCCAAAAAGATACTTGGAACGAATTACAAAAACATCCAAAAAAGAAGAATAATTGCGGACGTCCAGGTGTAAATGGTGGATACATAGACAATCCATACGTCAAATTTGGTATTAATTGTTACGGAAAACGCCCCGCACCAACGGAAGACGATAAGGATAGATTATACTCTAAACAAACCAATCCTATACCAATGACGGCAGAAGATAAAGAACTTAATGAAAAAATAGAATATTGGAAAAAAAATTCAAAAAAATTAGAGATAAATTCATTTAACAATACTAATTGGTCTAAATATTAGATAAGTTGTTAATTCAATTCTTGATTACAATTATGTAATCAAGAATACTATTCATTTACCAAATCGACGCTTTCGCTGTTTATAATCTTTAATAGCATTATCGATGTCGCACAATGTTACTTCCGGCCATAATTTATCGTTAAAAACCCATTCTGAATAAATTGTTTTTGTCGGGAAGAATCCGGAAGTTCGTTTCTCACCACCGCACCTGAAAACCATATCTATATTACTCTGATCTCTATTGTATGATTCAATATTACCAACACCATAATTTATCATATCTTTATTATAATCATATGCCAATGCCAAATTTACGATATATAGAGGATTTTCTTTTTCAACCAACAATGGTTGAAGAATTAATTTAATATCCATCGGTAATATTTCAATGTCTCCCACCACATTTATTTTTGTCTGGTTTAATAACGAACGTATATTAGGATTATTGTCGAGTGAGGGTTTCATTTCATTCCAGAGTCTACGAACAAAATTGTAAATTATACTATTGGTTCCATCTGTTCGATTCAAATTATCAATCGAACATATATAGATACTTATTTCACATATATCAGATAAATGCTTATATTTAGTAGCACCCATATTCAATATTGTGTCCAATATATGCAACGCAAATTTCATCCATACGTCGTGTAAGGCGGTCATTGTATTATTGTTTTTCCTATACCATCTACGATTTCCATCCGGAATTATTCCTATATGAACCATTGTGTATACACTGTGTATATCTTTATACGGTATTTTTATCGAATTATTTACGCAAGTTCCCTTTACGCGTTCTAGTGTTTGTAGAATTCATATTTCGGCGGGTATTTTTACCCTTAGTATGGTGACGAACACTATCAAATAGTTTATCAAACAAGTTGTCATCAATAACGTCTGACGTTACAGTTTTTATTTTAGACATTTGAGAACATTCATCAATATTCATACTGTCAAAAACGGGTAAGCCCAATGGAACGACAAACCCATCAAATCTAGACAATCCTATTTTATTTGACCCCCCTATCATCGCATGATTGGTATTATACTGTTTTATTATATTTGCCACCGGATAGCCACCCATATTCGCATTGAATATAATGTCGTCTATATACGATGGTTCTCTTAATTCCATATATATTGTATGCATATTTATAATTTTGTAGAAATACGTTTTATATCGGATGATATCGTAATTTCACGATTATCCTTTAAATATTTTATGATGAAATCAACATGCGATTTGTCCTTAATGATCGCATTTAAACTTTTCTCTACATACGTAAATGTCAATGGTTTATAATCCTTCTTGTCGTATATACGAAGTTCTCCGTTTGATATTCCTATATTGTTTTTTAAATTATTAGATCTTACATAATCACTTATATTCGCAGTCATTAGTGATTTCATTTCACGGATCTTTTTACTTTTTTCATTCATTAATTGGAGTTGCTGGTCGAGAATAACCCATTTTTGAACGTTTTCAATCAAGTGTTCTCGGGTTGTACTTTCGGAATAGACAGTTAATGATTGGTTGTCATTAGTAGTATTCATGTTATTTTGAATATTACTAAAAATGTTTTTATATGTTTGTTTATTTCTTATATATTTTGGCAGCGTCTTTTAATGCATTCTTAAACATATACATAGGATTCGTTAGTTTGTTCTTTTTATATACACTTGTGACAAATGTGGTCCATTCCGATTTACGCCCTTTCTTTACTGTTTTTCGTCCCTTCTTTGCACATTTCAAAGCAAACTTTCTACTCTTTTTACCCTTTCTACCCTTTCTACTCTTACGATTTGAACCACCAGCATTTTCGTCTCCGATTACTTCATCTGCTTCTCCGATTACTTCTTCGACTACTTCTTCGACTACTTCGTCTGCGTTTACGGCTACGACTGCGTCTTGATTGGGGATACAAATATTGTTTGCGCTTTTTATTGAGTTTATTGCTTCGGTAAGATGTTTTTTTGCGTCAGTAAATAGGTCGGTTGTTCCGTTTTCCATATCACCTTTACAGTTTTCGGTTGCTTTGTCTATTGTGTCGTTTACACCCTTGAGTTTTTCGATTGCTTCATCTAATGGATTTTCGGTTGATTTTCCATTAGATTTTAAATAATCAAAAGGGTTCCATACACCTCCGTTTTGGGATTTCATATAGTATACTATTACATTTTAATCTATATAGGAAACCTTATTCGAATACCGTAACAATCGAATCAGTAAAAATAAGTTGGCTAAAATAATAAACACCAAAAATATATTATAAAT
>Ga0209658_1000659_pt1 | contig 23890 bp, 29 predicted proteins | sample SaaInlV_150m_DNA_6_FD_184656 | JGI IMG/M metagenome (GOLD analysis project Ga0209658, IMG submission 184656) | Marine microbial communities from expanding oxygen minimum zones in the Saanich Inlet - SI037_S4LV_150m_DNA (SPAdes) (version 2) | ecosystem: Environmental > Aquatic > Marine >...
TTTTTATTGTCATACATAGGAAATAAAGACATTTCTATGTTAATATTTAATATGTATTCTATTGTATTTAAATAATTTCACAAAATTGATTATTCAACAGTTTAAATATATCATTTATTATTATAGTAGTAACAATAAATGAAGAACGAAGGTATTATTCCTGGTTATCATGGCATAATGGACTTAGATGTAAGAAATATGGGTCCAAGATATATAAAACAAGCAATTAAACAGCACGAAAATGATATAAAAATATATAACGCAGAACAAGCTAAATTAAAGCCTGAAAATAGATATGAAAATACTATATTACGTATTAATAAACAGCGTGAATATATCAATATGAAAGAAAAAGAATATCATGACCGTATTAAAAACGAATCATTAGAACGTAATAAGCAATATAATAGTTGGAAAACAAAATAATTCAAACCTACTTACCCTTAATAAAATTATCTATTTGAGATAAATACAAATTTCTATCAGGTATGGGTGACTTAGATATATTATCCATATTTTGTTCTCGCTTTCGTCGTTTTTTTGACACTTTTTTTATAATAATTTTAATTTTGGAATCAGTACTATCAAAACTGTGTGAACGGCTATCAACACTATCGGACCTGTATTTGGCTTCCATTAATGTTGGGTATTATATCAACATATTATATTTCTATATAAAATAAAAAAAATATAATATTGGTTTACTCAGCTGGGGGTATAATATATAGATTTTTATATTTTGATTTTACATGTGAATATTTATTAGTAGCTATAGGTGTTTTGTATTCAGTTATATGAGTTGTTTTGTAACATGGGTTTTTACATAACATCTTATCTACCATATATGGTGCATTAATTTCAGGAGTAGGTAAGAATGTTTTCATTATTAAATATATATAATATATAGTTTTTATTTTATACTATTTCCAGTATAATTTGTCATATGTATATTACATAATTCATTTAAAATACCATTATTTATTTCAAGGTTTTCAAAGAAGAAGGAATGGAAATCTTCAATTGTAATCCTTTTATCATTATTACGTGTAAAATCTTTTAATTTATCATATGCATCATTCATATTATATTTTCGCAAAATTGTTTGATACGCTTCGGCAAGAACAACCTGATTTCTATATAAATCATGTGTTATTTCTAATTTATTTGGAGTAATCTTATTTAATCCATTAGTTATATTTTGTAACGCAATCACACTATATCCAAATGCCATACCTACATTTCTTAACACAGTACTATCTGTTAAATCCCGTTGAAGACGAGATATCGGCAATTTTCGTGACATAAATTCAAATAATGCATTAGAAAGTCCCAAATTGCCTTCTGCATTTTCAAAATCAATAGGATTCACTTTATGTGGCATAGTAGAAGACCCGACTTCTTCCTTATTAATAGATAGTTGTAGATAATTTTTGAATATATATAACCATATATCTTGACATAAATCTATTAAAATTGTATTGATACGTTTTATTGTATCAAAAATAATAGTTAAATTTTCATAATTATCTATTTGTGTTGTATATTTACTTCTTTCACAATCAAATTGACTTATAAATTCTGTAGCAAAAGAGTCCCAATCATGTTTTGGGTAAGCCACGTAATGTGCATTTAAATTTCCTACTGCTCCACCAAATTTACACTTATATTTTATACTATGTAATTGTTTTTGAACTTCTTCTAATCTATAATGAAATACTTTCATTTCCTTTCCAAATGTAGTTGGTACTGCAGATTGACCATGTGTATGACCTAACATAATTACCTTATTATATGAAGTATACATTGTGTCTAATTTATTCATTATATTGTCTAATAGACCTGTATATTTATCATTTATGAAATTCTTGATTAACACTGGATATAATATATTATTGATATCTTGTGAGGTTAATCCAAAATGAATAAAACTTACCCAATCTTTTAATTTTGATTCTAATAAAATATTTTTTATATAGATTTCTACTGATTTAACATCATGTTTTATTACATTTTCTATTTCCTTTATTTTGTTACATTCATTTATATCAAAATTAATTATTATTTCAAATAATATTTGATAATCTATTTCTGTTATAACTTTATCTTGAGGTAAATATTTCATTAATTCATATAAATACTGAATTTCTATAACCACTCTTTGTTTCTGTATTGCATATTCGGAAAAATAATCTTGACAACATTTTGTATATTTGTTGTATCTGCCATCACAAGGTGAAATAATAAGCAAAGGATCCATGTTAATAATATATATATCATATTTTATATATTATTTTTATACCAAACTATTATTTACTTGTTGATTAACATGCATAAACGTAGTACATTTTGACATGTGTTTTATACAAGATGCATTAATATACGTGCATGTACTTCGTAAACCACCCAAATAATCAGTAACAGTATTATATAATGACCCTTTGTAAGGTATTTTTAATACACGTCCTTCAGACGAACGATATTTTGCCATAGAACCATAATGTTTCGTTTGTGCGGTTTCTGAACTCATACCATAAAATAATTTTAACTTTTTACCATTTTCTTCAATAATATCACCGGGGTTCTCATCATGTCCAGCAAATTGACCACCAACCATGACAAAATCTGCACCACCTCCAAATGCTTTCGCCATATCACCAGGGCAAGTTATACCACCATCTGATATTATATGTCCACCTACGCCGTGTGCCGCATCAGAACATTCTAATATTGCGGATAATTGTGGCATTCCTACTCCAGTTTTTAAACGAGTAGTACACGCACTACCTGGTCCAATACCAATTTTTACAACATCAACCTTACCATCTAAGATTAATTCTTCTACTATTTCACGAGTAACTACATTTCCTGCTATTATAATTTTATTTGGGAATTGTTCTCTAACCCTTTTACAAAAACTTACCATACCTTCCAAATATCCATTCGCAATATCTATACATATCCAATTACAATCTATTACATTCATTATGTTTACTAATTTATCATAATCATCATTAGAAATACCACTTGACACAGCAAATAAATTAGGGTTTAACATATCTTTTTGGGCAGCATAATCATCTATCGTGTAGAATTTATGTAATATGGTTAACATATTTTGTTGTGCTAATACTTTATATACTTCAAAAGTACCAGTCGTATCCATATTTGCTGACATAATAGGAACACCTTTCCATTCAATATTACTATGTTTAAACTTAATTTTTCGTTCTAATTCTACATCTGACCTACTTTTTAATGTTGACCTTTTTGGACGTATTAAGACATTATTAAAATCTAATTTTACACCAAATTCTATTTTTGTCATAGTATAATATTATTAATAACGTCGGTTTAAACTATTTAAAATTAGTTTTATATAAAATATATAAGTTGAATGGCCTTACAACAAGTAGATATATGTTGTGGTTTAGCTTGGGGAGATGAAGCGAAAGGCAAAATTGTATCTCAATTAGCAAGTAGCGGAAAATATGATATGATATGTAGATGGGCAGGAGGAAATAATGCTGGCCATACTATTTATATTGATGGAAAAAAATATAAAACTCATTTAATACCAGGTGGTGTTTTTTATAATATACCATCTATTATTGGACCTGATTGCGTTGTGAATCAAAAAGGTTTTATAGAAGAAATAAATTATTTAAAAGAAGCTGGATTTAATACAGATTGTATTAAAATTTCGCCCAAAGCGCATGTTGTCACTGATACCCATATTGAAGAAGATATTAAATTATATAGAAAACAAGGTTCTACTGCAAAAGGTATTGCACCTTGTTATCGTGATAAATATGCAAGATTTGGTACACAAGTTAAGGATGTTGAATTTTTTAAACCTTTTTTATGGGATGAAAAATTATACGGAACAATTCTATGTGAAGGTGCACAAGGAGTATGGTTAGATATTACACAAGGTAATTATCCATATACTACATCATCTACTACATTACCCTATGGTGCATGTAGTCTTGGTTTCCCACCTCAACTTATTAAAACTATTTATGGTGCAATTAAAATATATGATACACGAGCTGGTAATGATACAGATTTTCCAAAAGAATTACATGATGACCCTGAATTGAATATGATAGGCAAAGCAGGTAGAGAAATTGGTACTACGACAGGACGAACACGAACTGTTAATTGGTTGAATATGGATAAATTAATTAAATCTATTAATATGACTGGTTCTAATTACATTATTATTTCAAAAGTTGATATTTTAAAACAAGTCAATATATTTAAATTAATACTCGATAATGTAATTGTTCAATTTGGTTCATTTACCGAAATGTCACTATATATTACATCATGTTTACACACACATTGTAAATTTGTAAAAAATGTGATTTATTCGGATAGTCAAGAACATGTTAATATCGTTTAATCTGGAACACGCTTGCAATATTTTTGTAACACACATGTGCTAATTTCACTTAATTCTTCATGTATTTTATCAAAACCTGTTTCATTATAACTATTTATTAAAGTAGATGCAGTATGGACATCTATATATATTTGATGTATATCTTGATACATAAGTATAATATATACAATAACTGTGCTTGAACATAAAAAAATCATAGCCATTGCTACTTTTGATGTAATTGGTTCTGGTTGTTTTATTGGTTCTATTAATTTTTCATCCATTTTATACTATAAACGTTCTATATTTATATCGTTCTAAAAATCTTCTATATTTATTAAACATTTACGAACTATAGGTATTTCTTCTTCATCTTCATCCCCATCTACTCTTTCCTTTGGTTCATATACGCGTTTCCATGTTGTATCTGTTTCCCAGTCTAACATCATATTTGTGTATTTTTTTGAATCAGTCATTCTAATACGATAATTACACTTTTTGTAAAAACGTCTTCTCTGTAACCATTGTTTTTGAAAATTTTCATGCATATCTACAATATCAACTATAATAGGATGTTTATGTTTTACCCTTAAAATACGTCCTACAGATTGAACTATATCTGTTTTGGGCGATACCATTACTAATGTTGCTAATGTTTTAATATCAAGTGCTTCCGCAGCCATTGCATAAGTTGCTAATACTATTTTTTTTGTTTCCGTTTCTTGTAATTTAACCTGTTTCATTCCGCCAATATAATAACCAACACTCGCGATTTCACGATAATTAATCGCTTCATATAAGTAGGTTAACAAAGATTTATTTTGACATAAAATCATTATTTGGTTTTCTGGATGTTCTTCTAATAAATCTCTTAATACATTTACAATAAAATCACTTCTGGGTCCAAATGCACACAGTTTTACAATCATACTACTAAATTTTGTATTGCCCCTATAGTCCAATTCAACATTATTAAATTCGGGGTCATCACTTTTATATTCAATTGCCCTAACACACACTGGATCGTCTTCTTCGCGTTTTTCTTCATATATTTTACCACCAATAAACATATACAATACCTTTGTTAGTTTATCTTTACGTTCTACTGTTGCCGAAATACCCAGCATATAGGGTGTAATCGTTTTAAATAACGTTCGTGAAAACTGTTCACTACCTATACGATGGACCTCATCTATAATGGTTAGTCCAAATGATGAAAATGCATTTGATGGGTATTCTTTATCGTATAATGATTGTATCATACCAATCACTACATCTTTTTCTTCAATATCAAACACTGGTCCTTGAATTTTACCTATACGAGCTGTTGGCAAGAAATCATTCATTCTTTCTATCCATTGATTCATTAGAAATTCTTTATGAACTAATATCAATGTCTTCTTTTTTAATTTTGAGATGATATTCAGTGCCATAATCGTATTATGGGTAACCGTGAAATCACCTAATACAAAACGACGATTTCCATCTATTTCAAATCCATAATAGTCATCTACTTCTAATTTTTCTAATTTTATTCGGCTGCTTAATGCGTCCTTTATTTGTTTTCTTGGATTTACTTTTTTTCTGGGACATTTTACTGGAATTTCATCTAATCCTTTACCGTGAATACATGTTCTGTAATATGTACCTTCTTTTTTTTCACCTTTATATATACAATGTTTTTTACATTCTTTTTTATACGCGGCAAATCCTAATGACCTTGCTATAAATATGATATCATCTAATAACCGTTCATTTTTTTGAATAATATCATAGCAATTATCATGAACAGACCCATCTGAATCTATAATACCTGCTAACAATTCTAATTGTGTAGTTCTATCGTTACACTTATAATCATGAGGAATATGTTTATTTTGTATTAGATTATATTCACGTAAATAATTCATAAGTTCATTTGTTTTATTTGCACCTTTTTTAATAGAATTAATACGATAATCATATTGTGAACCAGTATATTGTAAATACAAGGATGGGTGTTTATTCACAAATGTATTTTCAGTTAAATATTTTAAAACACAAGATTCTTGAGTGCTGATTCCAGTACCCCTTGAATTACCGTCACCAAGCCAATATCCAAGTAAATAAGGATCTATATATACTTCTTTTTTAGGAAATGTAATAGGAACTCTATAGCCAACGAGAACTCCTCCCTTTCCGTGGTATGATTTTGGTAAATTTAAATAATCCAATACAGAAATATCACGAATAGTTCCCTTTGGTGTATTTTTATTTACAGTAGAACTATACTTTAATGATAAAATGTGACTTTCATTCACTGTATATGAATCGCCTTTATTTGGTATGACTTTGTACATTTGCTCCCTTCCTCGTGCGAGAGTTAGAATATTTCTTGGTGTAGAATCATCACCCATAATTACATCGCCAACTTTTATGTCTTGAACCATTTTTATTGTACCGTCATACAGCATAATAGGTGTGTTTTTACTCAGGCATTTACCTCTACCACAAGGTACTTCAAGAATACCTCCCCCGCCTGGTTGTGCATTATCTTTGGATAAAGGTTTAGATACATAATTACAATAAATATCTACTATTTTAACTTGATAATCACGCAATGAAAGTTCAAATGGAACATCTATATCATCTCCCTCTTCAATATCACATCTGTCTGGAACACCATATCGTTGAATTCCATAAAATCTTGGTAAATACATTTTATTATTATTCTCCCTATATACGGGAAATGCTGCAGATAGGTCATTCGGGTTACCAAACTGTGCACCAGGAACAAATGGTTTTACAAATAAATCTTTTTTCAAAAATTCTTCTTCTCCTTTAGGCAGTTCAGCCTTGGGGATTGTATAGCCCTTTTTCCCGATATAGGATTTTAAACGAATATTCTCTCGTTCAATTGTTGTAAGAATAACAGGATTGGTTCGTGATTCCTTTGAATATCCCGAGTTTTTCTTCATACTATTGTTAAAGGTAGATGTATATAGTAATTTAGGACTTTTTAATTCAATTTTCCAAAGCACAAAATATAATACTATTGTATATAAAATGAAAGCACCCAGTTTCCTAAAAAACATGACACAATTAGAAATGGGCTTAGCCTTTTTGCTTGTAGTTTATATTGCTATGCCTATTGATGCACCCAGTATGTTATGTGGTATGATTGACGGACCAATCGGTATGGTTGGTGTTTTTGCTATAACAGTATACCTCTTCTTTTATGCAAATCCTTTACTTGCTGTTTTATACCTTTTTGCTGGTTATGAGTTACTTCGCAGATGTAGCAATGTTACTGGTAAGGCTGTTATTATGAAACACACACCTACCCAAGCAAAGAAAGATAAAAAAATGAACAAAATGAACCCACCTCAAAAGGAAACATTGGAAGAGCAAATGATTGACAAGATGGCTCCCATTGGAAAGAGTGAACCTGCTCGCTTTATTAGCAGTGGATTCAGCCCTGTCGCTAACGATGTTGGAAGTGCTTCTATGTATCAATAAACGATTAATTATGTAATATCATTATTTGAAATTATATAATTTATTCAATATCTATGGTTTTATCGCAAGTATTATGAGTGGACTAATCACTGTTAAACTAAATACTATTGGAGTTAGGTAATTTTTAACAAAATTTTTTCCAAATTCGTTTATTCTGTTCAAGAACTTGGAGTTTTCTTCCCCATCTTGGTATTCAGGTATCTGTAATGAGTCAGTATTATCAGTAACCATATACATAATTCCTAATATAACACAAAATGCGAGTATGGCAAAAAATACATATGGAACTAATAGTATTTTACTATCCTTATGAAACCCTTTATCGACGAGAGCTTTTAACATCGCCACAATAACAGTAAACCCTGCTAATTTACTTGCACCTTCTGGCTGGGATGGAGCATCATCTTTATAAGGCGAAACGGTATCATCGGTTGTCATGAATGCGGACTGTGTTTTGGAAAATTGTATAAGTGCATAACTTGCAATTGCAACTGCAAATGTAAACATTATAATATATATATTTTTTGTAAAACAACAAACGAAAAAATTTAACAGAAATATATATATAATGGCCATATCTGCATGAAATATCTCTTTATGAACAGTACCCTCTGCCGATGTTGTATTAAACCAGTCAACAACTATTTCCTTATATAATTTTGGTACCATAAAAAATGCTAATAAGGTTATTAAAATAAACATAAAGAAGTGTGTTATCATTTTAAATCCATCTATTTGCTCTTTATGCTTACTATACTCACTATCAACCGGTATATCTCTTATTGCTTGAACCGTATCATCACTTTCACCAGTAGGCGAACAATCTATCCAAATATCATTTGTTTCTGCAGCATTATCGTCTTCATCAATACCTTCCATCAAACGAAATCCATCAGTATTGGAGGATGTATCATTTAATAGGATAGTCTCACTTCCATAAAATATCGTCTTGTTACTACTATTAACAGACGGATAAATACTAAACAATTTGGTTTTTGGAGATAATTTGGTTTTAAAAAACTTGGCAGTATCTTTATTAACTTTAATAGGATTTGTAAAGACAAAAATATGATTCGTTTTATCAGCATAATGAATAGAATGTGTCTGTGTAGGAATATCACTTGATAAATCAAATGTGTATTCGGGGGATAATTTGTTATTGATTAATGATATTAACCCATCAAGAGAAGTATTCGTAATATCTTCTTCAGTTTGTCCATCAGGTAACTTACTAACGTCAGTATTCTGAATTAAAAAACAAGTATATACTTTTTGCAATTGTTTATTAGGATTAGTATGTTCAACCACAATTTCACCAACAATATTAGATGTATCAGATGAAGATATTCCCGAAATATTGCGGTGCAATAATCCAAATAAATAAATAGATTTTGCAGTATACGACGAAGGAGATAATCCACCGTAAACAAAATTCGGTTCTTTATTTCTTAATTTAATTTGATAAAAAGTATTCTTTTCTTGTATTCGCGTGCCTTCAACCTCTGGTAAATTTTTTTTTTTTATGGAATTCTTATTATCATCAATGGTGAGGGTGGTAATATCGGGATGATTAATAGAAACTCCACTATATAAGTATGTTAACTTTTCTTTTATAGAAATATTATTTTCATTTATATTAAAAAATGACATACCAAAGTAAACTATATAATAAACATATAGTTTAATTTTTATTCATATACAATATCTCTAAATATTGATATATTGATTAATATTTGTCTGCATTTACATTTATACTGGTATATATTGGAATTGATTGTTTTCATAAATAGTGGCATGAAAGGTATCTTTATAACCCTCAACATATACAACATCCCCATTATAAATATCATCACACCCATACTCACTTGTACAACTTCGTCCATTTACACTAATTGGTAACTTTGTGTTTAAATTTCCACTACCAGATATAGTATAATATTGCCATTTATCACGACCAGACATATGTTTACGTCCCATTAATGGTAAAATCATTTCATCACCCGAATAATTAGATCGGGTTAAAATACCCATTTGCTGGTAATCATTATCCATACCACGTGTTTGTACATTTACTGGTATACCTCTAACATCACCTGAACTGCGTGGATACACAACAGGGTTTTTTCCAGGAGGAGAATATGGGTCATTAAACACATCTTGTCTGCTCGCAATAGGAACCATTTGAGGTATATTAGAACTGGTGTTAACTAAAACTATTTTTTCGCCTGTATTATTGGCTGTTGTTTGATGAATACGATATTGATTATACCAAATATATATAAAAAGCAAAATAACAAGAATTAATAAAAATAATGTCATATTTTCAATACATATAAGTCCAGGGATACACTTTTTACCCATTTATATTCTATTGTGATAAAAAAACTAATATACTTGAGATGGCGGTCTTACATAAAGTTTAAATATTTCTTCAAATTGATGACGACCTCTACGCATTATTCCTCTACTTTTACCGAATAAATTAGGTATCTTTTCATTAAATGTAATACCAACATTAGTTGCTGTCTTTTTAACTGCTGACGATTTTAAACGTTTACACAAATAACATTTATCTCTTACTGATTGTGGCCAACCTATATTATGAATGGATAACCCTAAATAACTTGATGTTATATTATCTATTCCATTTACTGCCGCTTTTATATGGTCTTCAGCATAAGAGATGTCTACATTAAAAATAGTAAAAATAATCCAGTAAAACAATTGAACTATACCATATACGATTGATTTCACGCAATAAATGATGATATCAACCAGATAGTAAAATATACAACTGAAAAAATTTCCAGCAAATTTAAAGGCACATGATGATTGTGTAGTAATAAATTCACCGATATATTTACCGAGTAGACTTATACTATCAACGCCCATAACAAAACCTTGTCCAATTGCAGCAAATTCGGCATTTATTCCATTAAATATATTTTCAAATCCAGCATTTATATTGCTAATTCGTTTTGGTACAGAAGCCAAAAAACAAATAATACGTTTAAATGTTTCAATCATGTAATTAATTCCATTAATAACATCTTGAACAAAACCCATGATTTCTTAATAATCTATACTATTATAGATATACATTATTTTTTGTATGATATAATTAATGTACCAAATGTGGTTCTCGGGGTACAAGTACAGATGATTCAGTAAATTGATTTTTAGCTCGTCTAAATTCTTTTGCACCACCATCCTTCATAATCTGTGGTATTTTCTTAGTGAACGTATCTTTCCATTCTTTACCAGCATTAGAAAGGGCAGAATCTTTCAATCGTCTACATGCAAAACAATCGGCATAAATGTTTTCAGTAAAATACTTCAAATAAAATTCTATATCAACACCAACGATATTACAAAAATACTTGAATGCAGCAAACGTGGGTGTAAATATTTGTTTTTCAGCATCTACACCGATTAGATAACAAACAAAAATGACTATCAATGATATAATTGCATATATAATTTCACAAATTATTCGTATAACATAGAATATAGCACATTTGTGAAAGTTTTTAATAAATTTCGTTACACATTCTATCCGGGTTCCTGCATATTCCCCAGTATATGCAAATAATGTACCAGTAGACTCTACTCCTGCACTAAGTGATTTTCCAATTGCTTCCACTTTTTTAGCTACACCATCAAATATATTCGTAACACCCGATGTAACATTTCTTCCACGTTTTCCTAATGATTCAAGAAAACACACTATTCTTCTAAAGTCCTCTACGAGTCTCATCACCCCACCGAAAACTGCCCGAAACAAGGCATCTATCGCCTTGTTTACTGCTCTTTTTATCATTCGCCATACCCATGCAAATACCATTATATATAATTTCTATTTTTGTATATAATTATTGTATACAAAAATAACTGATTAATTATGCACTCTTCTCTAATTTTTTACCGTAATGTTCAAATTTTTCAATGAAAGTTTCTGCTTTTGTTAGTAATGGGTCAATCTCTTTCATGCCCGTTAAAATAGAGTCTTGAATCTTTTGAAAATCTTGAAAATCTGTTTGTAAAGCATCATACATTTTCTTTTTTTCTGCATCCTCAGCTATCTCCACATCTGACTTCTCACCTGCATCCTCACCTGTCTTCTCACCTGCATCCTCACCTGTCTTCTCACCTGCATCCTCACCTGTCTTCTCACCTGCATCCTCACCTGCATCCTCACCTTCCTTTTTCATGTTTTCAGCACCTTCGCTTATTAACTTGACAGAGGTATAATTCAATAAATAAGTGACACCAATGGCAACTGCTAATACAACAATCATGTTTTTGCTAAAAAAAGAAACTAAAAGACCAACAATTATTAATGTTATAACAGAGTTGAAATCTCTTGCATTCGCATACATAATGAGGTTGAACAGTGCTAAAATACATAAAGCATATAACACACCACGATTATACATTAATTTTTTCATAGGAACCCCCGAAATAGCTTTTTTTAGAGTTTTCATCATTCTACTGATAATATAATTTATATACCGAAATAAATTTATACTAAACCAGTAATTCTATGTTTGAGTCCATATATTCTTCTTTAAACGATTATAATAAACATCCATTGAATGGTCACTTATACTCCAACATGTAAAAAACGTAAAATAATACCACGGATAATCATAGTTATAAAATATAGTATATTTTTTATCAGTTAGTGTAATATTTATACCAACATGTGTAAAATTTATAGTAGGTGCAGCGGTTACAATATCTCTTTTATTAGTAATACGATAATGTATTAGATTTGGCTGAGAATCAAACGCTGTTTTAAATGGAGTATTACCAACACGTGGGCTTGCAAATGAAACCACGGTTATTTTGTTTGGTATTTCTTTAGAAATTTCATACCCATATAGGGTTGATAACGCAGCACCCAGACTATGTCCTGTTATATATATGTTATAATCCGGATTTTTCATTAATAAATCCTTTAATTCTACAGTTATTTGGTCATACATACAATCATCGTGTAGTTGTGTATGAAACCCTCCATGCACATATACATCATCATGTAGTTGTGTTTTAAAAAATGCTAAATCATAATACCAATCATATTTGCTTTCACTTCCACGGAAAATAACACAAATACGATTATGTGTTTCGCTTATTGTAATACCCGCCTGTAAATCAGTGTTTGGATTATTAAAGAATTTATGAACTCTTCCATGAGGAGATGTTTTGGCTAATTCAGTAATTACATCCATACGACAATTATCTTGTTCATTTTTTTCAACAACATTTGCTACAAATTCTTCTATAGTGGTTTTATGGTCAACTTCATATGCTTTACCGTACTCATATACTAATAAAGTAAGTTTTGCAAAATCCGTTATCGCGGCATGAGTTAGAATTGTATTATCCATTTATAATATTATATCACAAATATTTATTTCTAATCACTTGTATAAGGTTCATTATCATTATCATTATCATTATCATTATCATTATTATTATTAGTATTGATGTGATAACTGGCTGGAACATCCCCGCTATATATCTCTAATACTTCTTTAACAACTTCTTCTCGTTGAATATCATCATTTCCAAATTCAACACTGGTTATACTTGCTGACCGCTTACCTTTAAATTTATCTAAGAAATCGTCTAACCCATTCAGTTCATCGTGACGGTCTGGTTGATCTAAGTCCCCAGTAATGATTAACCGTGTATTTTCACCTAAACGTGTTAATAACATTTTCATTTGTGATACTGTAGAGTTTTGCATTTCATCTGCAATAATCCAACAGTTTTTAAATGTACGCCCACGCATAAACCCAAGTGGTGAAATTTCTATTATTTTTTCTTCAATTAATAAACCAACATCTTTTGGTGATATAAATCTGTATAGAATATCATAAATAGGACGAACCCAAGGTGCCATTTTTTCTTCTAATGTTCCAGGTAAATACCCTAAATCTTCATCAACTGTTACTGATGGTCGTGTAAAAATAATTTTTTCTACATTATTTGTTAGAAAATTCTTGACACCCATTTCTGTTGCAAATAGTGTTTTACCTGTTCCAGCTGGTCCAGTTGCTACTACTATTTTTTTTGTACGTTGACTTAATAAATTATAATAATCACGCTGTGGTCCAGATTTAGGTTTTGTAAATTTTTGTTCTAACCGCTGTTTTTCTGCACTGGATAAATGTTGCATATTTTCATATAATTTTTTATTAGTAAAAGGTAAATAATCAGCTTCTTCTATATTATCAAGACGATACTCTTTCATCATCTCCTTTTCAAGCTGTTTTTTAGATTTACGTCCACGTTTTTTGGGTTCTCCAAGATGTTGACATTCTGGTTGGTTCATATATCTTAAATATAGTATTGATAGATACTATTATTTCAAATTTATGTAAATATACGGGTTATAATAATTCAAACAATAATAAATATATTCTGCTTGTATATCGTAAGAAAATATATATATATGTAAGTATTATTATATTAACTGCATAATATGCGCATAAGTCCAACACAATGTTTTATAAAACTATACTCATTATAAGCATAAATAGTTTTTTTAAAACAAGATAAAATCTATATAGTATAATATCTAGCAAGGTCTATGGCAGAACTTCCATCAACTGACAGTATTTTAATTCCTGACGAGAACCGCTTTGTTATGTTTCCTATTCAACATGATGACATTTGGCAAATGTATAAAAGGCAAGTTGATTGTTTTTGGCGAGCCGAAGAAGTTGATTTATCCAGGGACATTAATGACTGGAATAAGTTAAATAGTGATGAACAACAGTTCATTAAAATGGTATTGGCGTTTTTTGCTGCTTCTGATGGATTAGTTCTTGAAAACTTGGCAAATCGCTTTATGGGTGACGTACAATTATCGGAGGCACGTGCATTTTATGGATTTCAAATTGCTATGGAGAATATTCATTCAGAAATGTATAGTTTATTAATTGATACATATATCCACAACAGTACAGAAAAAACGAAATTATTTGAAGCTACCCAAAATTATCCGTGTATTGCAAAAAAAGCAGATTGGGCAAAAAAATGGATAGGTGACGAAAGTAGTAATTTTGCATCACGCCTTGTAGCATTTGCTGCAATTGAAGGTATCTTCTTTTCTGCTTCATTTGCCTCTATATATTGGATTAAAAAACGTGGACTCATGCCAGGACTAACATTGTCTAATGAATTTATCTCACGAGATGAAGCATTACATACCGAATTCGCGATATTATTATATTCAAAATTACAAACAAAACTAACTAAAACACGTATATATGAAATTATTCAAGAAGCTGTTGCTATAGAAAAGGAATTTATTACCGAAGCTATTCCTTGTAGAATGATTGGTATGAACTCAAAATTAATGATTCAATATATAGAATATGTTGCTGATAGGTTGGTTTTACAATTAGGATATGATAAAATTTATCATTCACAAAATCCTTTTGATTTTATGGAATTAATTAGTATGGAATCAAAGGTAAATTTCTTTGAACGAACTAACTCTGAGTATGCACTTGCAAATAAAACAGTAGATGATGATGTTTTTGAATTTAAGGCAGATTTTTAAAATATAAAATATAAAAAATTGATATAATATTATTATAATGTTATTGTATTATAATAATATTAATAATATGCAGGCATACCGTAATCAACATTGGACTACATGGATTAAACGGTTACCAATTGAATTGCGTTTAACCATCTATGATTTTATAGATATTGAAACACGGATGCAAATGTTAACACCTCTAATGGCAGATACAATACAATATTTATACAGGTCAAAAGATACATTTAATCTTCTTCGTAAATATGAACAACTTATTTATATGCAGTTCTTTAAAAAAAATGATGATACAAGTGGATATTCTACAAGACCTTATTTTAATGAATTATTACCACCAACTACATATTTAAAAAATAATGAAATCCAACTTCACTCGCACCCAGTAATACAATTATTAAAACAAGATTTATATTTTTCCTCTTATACAAGACGTATTATTATGAGTAATGATAATCCTATCTTCATTTATAAATATTATCATAATAATGTTGTTGAAAAAATACAATTTTGTTTTAACCTTCTATCAACACTTGTATCATATAATAATGATTTTGACTATCAAATAAAACGAATACTAATTAGGTTTCTACATCATCTAACCAAAATTTCTGATAAGGTTAAAAAAGAAGAACATGAAGAAAGAATGTTAGCTTATGAACGTAAAATACGTCGTTATTACAAAAAGAATATAATATTACGAATTCATATTCAAGCGAACAAAATGCAAAAAAAGATAAAGAAAATAAATAAGATTGCTGAGAAAAATGCAAAAAAAGAAGCTATGCAACATGCAAAAATGAAAAAGTTAATTACCAAAAATGCAAAACATGCTGCAAAAAGAGCAAGAATGTTAGCTAAAAAAAAATAATATATATATTTGGACATTGTTCAACGAATTGTAAAAACTTTATAATTTTTTATTTTATAACTATTTAGCATTATAGGAAATAAATATATCATTTAATGTATATACAAAATGAAAAGTTTTTTAAATAACATACCCAAATTATCACAAGATGAAACCCGTCGCAAGAATGTAGGAAGTAATGGTAAAACAATAAAGGATAATTTTACTGTTAAAAAATGTCCATTGATGGATAATTTTGAAAATATGGAATCAACAATATTCTGGAAACCATCATCTGGTTCTGCATTTACTCCTATTTCTAAAAAAACACCTGTTGCTATTGAAGCATTTCAGGAAACCCTGAGTATAGATAAATTACCAAGCATTCAAGGAATAGATTTAAAAGAGAAGGAAGATAAAGATAAGGAAGATACAGAGAATTTTACAAGATTTACACCTGACATAATTACCAGTATCTATATTGGTTCCCTCTCTTTAGTCGGGTTATTTATATTATTTCGTGCAATGAACAAAACAAAGTAAATTATATAATAAATATTTATTATTACATAATTTTTTTACTTATAATTGATAACGTTTGTATAATTGAAGGGCGGTTAATCCCCCCATGATTTGTGCTAAACAATATGGCAAAACTTCATCTATAGGTAATTTACCAGCAGAAGCCATCGCGATTGTTACTGCAGGGTTAATATGACCACCTGAAATATTACTTGTTACTAATATAGCAAGGGCTAAGGAAGCACCAATTGCTAAAGGATTACCAGTAGCAAATATAACATAAATAAAGAACGCAGCACCCAAAAATTCAACTAAATAACTGTACATTACACAATATATTGTATATTGTGAAAAAAATTGATATTAACTGTTTCAAATTATTATTATTATTACTTCAACATGATGTTTTATTTATCCATCTGTATTTATCTACTATATTTGTATTTCATGTATGATTATACAAATAATATAACAGATGGATATATCTTCTATGAACAAAATAACAATAATATTACTTATTCATTCAATAACACTAATCATCGGTTGTTCATGCCGATGAAGATTTAAACAAACACTTATTCTTAATGATAACTTACTGGTGCATTATTACCATAAAAATTCTTAATATAATTATTACTTACCGTTCCATTTACATTGGAATATTGAACAGGTGAATAGGTACGCGTTAAAGCATTCCTTGTTTGTGCTACTGTTTTTGGGGCTGAACCAGAACCACCAGAACGAGCACGACGTAATGCAGTATTCTGTACATTTATTTCATTATATGCAGTAAATGAATATAATCCAGTACCTTCATTTAATGTTCCTTTACCAACTGCTACATTACGACGATTTGCTACAATTTGGGATGCATCACGATTTCCTGACCACTTTTTTTGTAGTTTTATATCATTTGTAATAGGTGTTGACGGAACTGTTTCCAAATAGGTTTTTCTTGACATATTAAATGCACTTTCATTATTACTTGTACTATCTTTTAGAGGCATTGGTTTAGCTCCAGATAATGCACCATTATTTATATTTTTCTTACTATACATCATTTTAAACATATCACAATGATTCTATAACATAGTGATATAAATTATATTGTTTATCTTGCAGCGTAATTTTTATTCATAGCACGTAATTTACGAAAACGTACATAATCAGAGGAATCTGAAACAAATTTGGGGTTGCATGATGCACCTTCTACGCCTGAATCATCACACGCACTTAAAATAGAACCGATTGATGTTTTTGTTCCTGTTTTACCAGGGTTTACTTGGTTAGGTCCACCACATACATAATTTTTACGTATAAGAAAATCACCTAAATTGTTTGCTGCCCTAAATGGGGTAAGTATACGTTTCTTTTCATTAATTGTACCTATTACATTTTCTTGGTTCCATGATTTGCTTAATATTTTACGAGAGTTGGTTTGATCGCCATTTTTGTGAGTTATTGGTTTTCCAGGTAACATGTAATCTCTATTATATAGTATAGCACAATATTATTATAGCCACAGAATTATAATTACTAAATAAAATAAAATTAAATAATACTCTTATAACATATATATTAATAGTATGAACACGGATTCTACTGAAAATACATTAGACGAAGATAATAACGACTTAGATAACCATGTTAACAATACAGATATGGATGAATTAACTCTTGCATTATTAATGAATAAAAATCATTATCGTAAATATGTTGCACAAACCAATCCAGAACAAGCTATTCTGAATAATCAAACTATTAATGATATACATAAATATCGTAATAGAATACTAAAAATTACTTCTGATATGATTGATTCACCAGATGTACAAATTTCTACAGATATTAACCAAATATTTAATACGTATACTAAACATCTCATACGACATTTTAAAATGAAAGACGATGAAAGACATCATAATAATCAATATAATGAAGAAGATGACACCTTATTTGGTAATATGAACGACGACACTGATACTTCATCTTATTCACAACCTACCAATTCATTATGGGGTAAAGACTCTGTTATTAAGAAAGGGAATATACCTATTGCTAACTATGATATGCGTATGTTTTCAAACAAACGATAAGAACAATTAATCACTGCATCCAATCTTGGACATATCGTATTGAATTTCTCTTACTAAATCACTTGATGAAGTAATATAGTAATCTGGTAACAAGGCGTGAATAAACGCTTGTATGCTACCTATCGCAAACCGACGACACAAAGACATTGAAAATAAAAAATGTCGCATATAGGTCATACATACCTTATTTGGGTGCGTAAATGAAAACAAGTTGGATACAAACGATAACATTTGTTCTATATATTACCGCTAATATTTTTCTAACTACTATATAACTAACAATGGTATTTAGAAGTAAGAAACAGTATTCAAAAAAAATAACACACAAAAGAAAACCAAAATTGACTAAAACAAAGAAACACCCCCTATATTCAAAGAAATATAAACAACAAAAAGGTGGAGAAGGTGGAACAGAATATATAGTAACTATCGCAATTATTACTCATGGTTGTATAACTGATACTGACTCACTACCAAAATATAATATAAGATTGTATAATGCAACTGGTGATAATATGCAATCATGCGATGGGAATCTATTAACCCGTTCAACTCATCATGAAGAATTAAATAAGTTTTTTCGTAAAGACCATCCTATCCCTGACCCAACAAATGCTACAGTTAAAAGTATACCTCATTATTTTGATACAATGCCATATGATAAAATTCTTGGACATGAAAACCAAAAATCTGTTGATTATATTATAGAAAAAGGTTTATCTCTTTTTACAAAAGACCCCCCAGTAGGTATATGGTTAATCTCTGTTCACGATATGAATCATAAATTAATATTCCCACAAGACCCTTATAAAAAAGAAGACCCATTCAATTTATTAAACATAAATTTGTTAAACACATTAAACTATATTTTTAATAAAGAACAATTTTTTAGTGACCATAACTATATAACAGAAACCCTTATAAATGATGAGAATCCAATACCTGAATCCAGAAATTTTAATGGTTGGAATGTTAATTTAAATAATAAAAAAGACCCTACTCATATTACGTTTATTCGTCTCAGTTATTTTTTGAATTGGTTGAAATATATTTTTGGTAATAATGTTAATTTAAATGTATATGATTATTCTTGTACAATGACATGTGATACAAGTGAAGAACAAATTAAATCACCATTAATAACTGATATTGAAATGGGTTCACCGCCATTTATTAATACTATAGGCGGAACAAAACACAAGAAGAAAATTAAAAAGAAAAATAAAAAGACTATTTAATCTACGTAATATATAACTAACCATGTCAACAAAACGTAAAAAACAAAAGACTACCAAAACCAGAAAATTAAAACCAATGAATTGTAATCCTATTACAAACGGTAAAACAAGTGTTGGTATTAGTTGTTTAACAGATGATGTGTTATATAAATTAAAACATTCTTTCAATACCCAACACCAAAAAAATACTATCAAATCTACCAGACCTAAACAAATTTGGGGTGATTTGAAAAATAAATTGAAAACATGCGACAAAGAAGATTGTTGGTTGGAATCCATTACAAATACTCGGGTAAAAAATAAACTTATTAAGGAATCTTTTGCACCTAAACACCCAGAATCATGGAAGAAAAACCCTGTTCAATGGCTTTCCAATTTTGATATTGATGCGGTTCTCAAACAGTATGAAAAATCTCATAAAAACTTTAGAGTGATTGGACCAACACCCATTGATTTTGATACACGCCCACCCGAACATGATGGTACATGCGTTTGGGAAGAACTTTGTACATTTGATTTAAAATCATATGTTGATACTGGAAAAACAAAAATAGGTATTGTATTTAATTTAGACAATCATAAACAAAATGGTTCTCATTGGGTTTCTTTATTCCTTGATTTAGAAGACCAATTCATTTTTTATATGGATAGTAACGGCGACTCCATACCAGGGGAAATCAAATCATTAGTTACCCGTATTATTGATCAAGGGCTGTTATTAGAAAATCCATTACATATTCATTTTTATGAAAATTGTCCTATGGAACATCAATATAAAAACACCGAGTGTGGTATGTACTCATTATTTTTTATTATTACTATGTTAACCAACAAGACTGAGAAAAAGATATTTAAGAATTATACAGAAAAAATAGACTTTTTTAAAAATAAACGAATACCAGATAAACATATGCATAGTTATAGAAAACAATATTTTAATTCGTAATTTTTTATCATTATAGTATAACTTATATAATATAATGGGAGGTAGTTTGAGTACATCAAGTGACAATTCTATAACTGAACAACAAAAACAAGCCCTTAATAATGCTATACAATTAGTTGAAGAAACAGATAAACCGCACTTAGAAAAACTTTTAGAAAATATATCAAAACCAGTTAAACAACAAGATGATTCATCTACCGATGAACCACAAGTTACAATAGAAATATTTGGAAGTGAAGATAAAAATAGTAAAGGATTTCATATTAATGATTATAAAATTAAGACACACAAGTTGGATAAAACATTTTCTCCAAATGACCAAGTAGAGCATTTTTTAACAAATGTATTTGGATATATTAAAAATAGTAATAAACCAAAAGACGAACAAGATGATCCAAATAATTTCTTTCATTCATATGAAAAGAAGATAGGATTTGAACCTATTAAAAAAGAAGAAGAAAACGAACAACCCAACCAAACAGGTGGTAAGAAAAAAAGGTCAAGAAAACATAAACTAAAATCCAGACATCGTAAAACAAAAAAACATTAACTAATTAACAAATATAGATATAATGACATACTTTTATACATCATGTCATTATATGTTGTATCTGAAAATCAAGAATTACTATGGAATGTTATAAGTAAAAACTCATATATTCAAACGTTTTTTTCAAAATATAACCCCGATACAAAAGTTAATTGGTTTAAAACTATTGTTAGTAAATTTTACGATCAATACAGAAACCAAAAATTAACAGTAAATGATTTAAATCGTGTTAATAAAGAAACTATTTCGTATATGATTCAAAATATACGAGAACAAACAAATACCTCATCTAACCCTACATCACCTATCAATGATACTAATGCGGTTCAACCAGTTAATTCATATGCTATAAATACCCCTCCTATTGTTACCAATAATCGTCAAGAACTTTATGCAAACCAATTTGAACAACGCCAAAGTGAATATGCTGCTATGACAAAACGCAATATTCCTGATGATGTAAATTTTACAGAAAATAATGATGACGGAGTTATTGAAAATATGGATACACTGGTTCAACAACAACTCAAACAACGAGAATATGATATGAATAATATTCCACCTCCTACGAGTTCACAAATAAAACCACTTATTAGTCCTTCAAATGAAGGGGGACGACCCAAACTTAATATAGATACAGATTCTACCATTAATATTTCAATACAAGAGATTGAACAACCTACTCTTGATAAAAAAACGGTTTCATGGAAAGATGAAGAAGATAATCAAGATAATGTATTTACTTCATTAAAAGAGAATATTGAATCAATTACCCAAAATATGAATCATTTAACACAAACAATAAAGACATTGCAAGATGATATGAAATTATTACAACAAACTCATAGTGATTTACATACACAAATTATTCATAATGAATCTAAGGCAACTATTGATAATATGGTTGAAAAAATAGAAATATCACAATAATATATTTGCGGAAACATTATTAAACATAAATATTATGAATTATATATAATATAAAATTCATAAATGGAATTATTTGAACATACATTTTTTATTAATTTAAACCATCGTACAGATAGGTTAGAACATATTACACAAGAATTTAATAAAATGGGGATTACTGCTGAAAGAGTTGAAGGTATTCAACCAAAAACACCAGCAATTGGATGTACACTTAGTCATATAAAATGTTTGGAATTAGCAAAAAAACGTGACTACGAACAGGTTTTTATTTGTGAAGATGATATTACGTTTACCAATCCTGAATTATTTAAACAAAACCTACAAAATTTTGTTAATAACGATACCATTAATTGGAATGTATTAATTGTTAGTGGAAATAATTGTCCACCCTTTCAAAAATTATATGAATATGCATGTCGTGTTTTTTATTGTCAATGTTGTACTGGATATATTGTGAAAAAAGAGTATTATGATACATTACTCGCAAATTTCAAAGAAGGATTGTCAAAATTAATTCAAGACCCTTCTAATAAACCACAATATGCGGTTGATAGATACTGGTTTAAATTACAAATGCAAGATTATTTTTATCTTATTACACCATTAACTGTTATTCAATACGATAATTATAGCGATATTGAACAAAAACAAGTATCTTATACAAACGTTATGTTGGATTTGGATAAAGAATGGATAACCAAACAAAGACAAGTCAAGAATATGCATTTAACGTGAATAACTAAGTAATACAAATAATTGATATATATGTTATCTTACTTTTCTAAATATTGGATACGTTGTAAATGTTCTTTCGGAAGACAGTGAGTCTTGTTTCCATTTTTTAAGTAAGATAGATATTTTAATCTTGGTTTACGTTCATCCATTTTTACAAAATCATTCATTATATATACGCTGCAACTAACGGTTTTGTTGGTGTCAACCAGTTTACATTGTAATGTTATTTTGTTATATATATTATCAGGGTTGTTATTTGATATATATCCTTCACGTGTGTCAATATTGGATAAGATGGTTGGATTATCGTACTGATATATCACTCCATATGTCTTTGAACCTTTCCTTGGTTCCAGGTTGGCAACACCACACCTAATATTAGGTATATTAACATTACGAAATTTTAGTATATAGTTTTCTACATATGCGGAACCAACTATATGTATGTTTTCGGTATCAATATGTTGTACTAAATATTTTGTATCAAGATTTGCACCATATGCAAAGTAGTACATATATAGATAATCATAACATTTAAAATTAATTACTAATCATTCTTCAG
>Ga0209658_1000664_pt1 | contig 23821 bp, 27 predicted proteins | sample SaaInlV_150m_DNA_6_FD_184656 | JGI IMG/M metagenome (GOLD analysis project Ga0209658, IMG submission 184656) | Marine microbial communities from expanding oxygen minimum zones in the Saanich Inlet - SI037_S4LV_150m_DNA (SPAdes) (version 2) | ecosystem: Environmental > Aquatic > Marine >...
GGCCTGCGTATTGGCGATCTGCTATTGCTTCAAGTCCGCCATCCTCGGTATCTGCATCTTAAGCCATACCGTACTCACCATAATCTGCACCGCAGGCACATTGGGCTATCTAGGCTTCTCGTTTAATACTGTTTCCATCATGGCTCCTCTGGTGGTGGTGATAATATCCGTCGCCAATAGTGTTCACGTTATTTCTATCTACAAGCAATTCCTATTGAAAGGCATGACGAAGGTCGAAGCCATGGAAGAGAGCATGGCTTATAACTTTCAACCTATTAGCCTCGCCGCACTGACAACCGCGATCGGATTCACTTCATTGAATATGTGTTCGTCACCGGCTATTCAAGATTTTGGCCAGATCGTTGCCATCGGAATTATTTTTGCTTACATACTTACCATCATCTATCTGCCTGCTGTATTGGTTTTCTTCAGTAAGGATGCTGAGCAGATGGATAAAACCCAGGCGCCATTTCTGCACAACACCCTTGAGAAGATTTGCGAACTCACACGTGTTCAAGACAAGCCCATCTTCTGGTCTTGTAGCGCTTTAGCACTAATCACCTTCTTAATGCTCCCCTTGAATGAAACCGACTTCAACCGTCTCGATTTCATTGCCAGTGATGACGATATTAAGGAGTACTACGACGAAGTCAGCGATCGCCTGAATCGCGGCCCCGCTCTTACCTATGCCATCGACACTGGATCAGACACAGGCGCAATCGAGCCAGAGTTTTTGAAACGCATGGAAAACTTCACTGACTGGCTGAGCACGCAGGACGAGGTTGAATCGGTAGGCAGTGTTGTTGATGTTGTAAAAACCATTCACCAGGTTCAGAACGATGATGATGCCGATTACTACGAGATTCCCGATAACCGGGGCACAGTTCTCGATTACTTGCTGGGCTATACGCAAGTGGAGAGCAAAGATTTTCCTGTGCTAGGTTTCGTTACTGCTGACCTATCGATGATGAGCTTGTTCATCAATGCCATTCCCATGTCGAATCAGGAAATGATCGACCTGGATTTGCGACTTACTGAAAAATTCGAAGAAGACTTCCCTGAAGCCGACCTCATCCATGGCAGCGGCTTATTACTCTTCGCAAGAATGGACGAACTGGTTACCATTGAACTACTACAAGGATACTCTCTAAGCCTTCTCCTAATTACCATTACACTCATTATAGGGCTACGAAGTGTATATTTCGGAATACTAAGCGTTCTGCCTAATCTTCTACCTGCAACAATAGTATTCGGTATGTGGGCGCTATTAGTTGGCCAGCTAGACCCATTCGTAATGATGCTGTTCAGCATAAGCATCGGGCTAGTAGTAGACGATACCGTTCACCTTCTAAGCCATTATCTAGATGACCGCAGAAAAGGTGCGGCCCAGCCCGATGCAATCAGCCACGCAATTAAAACCGCCGGTCCCGCACTATCGATTACTACTTTGATACTGGCGCTAGGCACCACCATCCTGATCTTTGCCAGCACAGTCTACTTCCAGCAGGCAGCCAAACTCCTTGTTCCCATAGTAGTAATAGCCTTAGTTCTTGATCTGCTCTATCTCCCCACCATCCTAAAACGCTTCGACAAAAAAGAGTTAAGCTAGTAGCTTTCATCCTCTGTGAATGGGAAAGTATACAAACCTTGGAAATCGGAAGGGATATAAACCTGCTATTGGTAGAGAGATTCCATTTATTGGAATAGTTTTGAAATATGGACAGTCCCAACAAAGAAGAAATACAAGAAACAGGCAAGAAGCCTGAACTTCAATTTGAATACGGCCCCGTACCGAGAGGAATCTATTTGGCCTTGCTCTGGCTGGCCATCGTGGTCCCATTCATTTCCTTAGCGTTGATACCCTACTATGTATTTCTACTGTTATTTCTTGGACTTGGCTTGAAACCACTTCTGTTGAAAGCCGGAATCTACGCCATGTTTCAACACACAACCGTGTCACTACATGAAAAGCTCACCCACAAGCACACCGAAAAACGCCGCGGAGAAGTCGACCGCAAAGTAAGAGACCAAAAATACCGAGGAATCCGCCGAAAGAACCCGCGCCTACCGAAAAATTGGTGAAGCGATGCTCGAAGTGTTTGGAAACCAAAGAGGTCAAAGTAGTTTTATTATTCTAGTTGCAACGGAATACTTCCAATCAAGTTACTCTGCCCCATCGATTCGATAATCGTTCTAAGGTTGAAACTTCATGACTTCCGGCAGTACCGGCCTTACTATTGAGGCACCTAATCTATGGAGCAACACAATGAGCGATACTAAAAAATCATTAAGCCGCCGAGAATTTACCAAACTGGGAGCTACCGCAGTCGCCGCGGCATCACTGGGTGCAAGCCAAATGGCGTCAGCTCAATCTGCAGCCAGTTCACTTGAATCTGAATTCTTGCTGGAACTCTCTCTGGATGTAGCTGACCAATTGGATGCAGGAACCACCAGCATTGCCCCAGTAACCGGCGGCACATTTGGAGGCCCACGCCTAAAAGGCACGGTGCGAGACGGCGGCGCCGATTGGATCACTCAAGTAGCGGGACACAGCAGCCTGGACGTTCGAATTACTCTGGACACTGACGACGGCGAAATCATCTACATGACTTACACCGGTGTAGTTCATAACGGCGATAACGGTCTCTACTGGCGTGTTCGCCCAATATTTCAAACCGCCTCAGAAAAATACGACTGGCTAAATCACATCGTATGCGTAGGAAAAAACAAACAGATCCCTGGGAAAGTTGCCTACGATATTTTTCAAATTCTTTAGGGGTGAGATATAGGCTGATAGAGAGTTAACTCTCTGGATTTGTGTAGATAGGGATAGTGAGTGGCTGAGAGTACGCGCTGGGGTCTCTTGCCCTAATGCTTCAGCTGCTTGCACCCGTCCCGGGTTCCCTCACTCGGTCAGGAGCCCAAAAAGCGGTCTCCTTCCTTCCCTCGGTGCTGCGCTTTTATGCTGAGCATTAGGGCAAGAGACCCCAGCGCTCGCAGTTCCTAGTTGGCCAAGTACAAACACTCACACTTTTCCAAGCACTCGAACTAGACTCATCACTCCTAAAGAATCCATAAAACCATAAATCATAAGCCGATGCTTATCAAAGGGATAGCGATATCGAGCCGGGTCTGTGGGTAGCCAGAGAAAGGCAAAAAGTTTCGAAAGCGAGGTGCTTACTGTTGTAAGTAATGAAAGGAACGAAGTTCCGCAGACGGCGTGCTTTTCGCGCCGCCCCAACGGGGTGAACATTTTGGCTCAGCCAAAATGTGAATCAGTTTTCTTCAACGCCGCGCTGGCTTCCCACAGGCTCTGCGTCGCACCCACAAAAAAGCCCGGCTTAGCCGGGCTTTTGATCTAACAAAGTATCAACCTACAGCCGACTTAATCGCCGCCTTGGTTGAGCTCTTTCCATTGCACTGCTCCGAAAAACATCTCGTCCCAGCTCTGCTGTCCCCAAGGAACCGTACGTTCCGGATCAGGGTTTGCAGGATTCTGCGCGGAGTTATCGAATGCACCAACGGCCGTTATCTTAGTACCTTCTGGTACAAATTTAGGCTCGGCATAGGTGTAGTTCATCTGCCAGTTATAGTTGAACTGAGAAATATTAATCAGCTCCTCATTAGTACCATCCGGATAGTCTGCATAGAAGCGCATGTACTTACCACGGAAATGCATATGTGGCAGGAAGCTGTGAATCTCTGCATCGTAGGGAACAGTAATTGTTGATACCTGTTCGAAGTTCGGATCGTTAGCAGGAATATTTGTCCAGGTGTTAGGAAAGATGCATGCGCACTGACCACCCATCTGCTCTGTTGGCTCTTCGCCTTCCGGGTAGAACCACAGACCAATTTCGCTATCGTCTACTGTTTCTCTACCGGTAGTCGTATAGTGAAGATTCAAATGCAGGGTTGAGCCATCTTTGATCAAGCCACCAGTGTTTGGAGGATTCATCGCGATAGTTCCACCGGGAACATAAGCAGTAATGCTTGCCTTACCCTTTATCGTTCCATTTAGTTGACCTCTGCCAACCTCTCCTGGAAAGTCCAGACGGTTGATGGTGTGATGCAGCACTGTAGGATCACCTGCAGAATACTCGCTTCCCTTTAACCATCTGTCTTTACCATCGAGATCAATGACTACAGCAACATCTCTATAGGGTAAAACGCCTGTAGCTGGCACTGGCTGCGAAGGAACCTTGATTATGTAATCAGGCTCGTCACCCAGATTCCATTTTGAAGTGGACCAGGTTAGCTCTGCTAAAGGATCAACATCGCCGTCATTGGGTGCGCCGGCTTCGGCCCAGGCAATGATGTTTCTAACATCGGCATCATCTACTATTCTGTCGTTGATGAATTCACCAATGTGACCATCGATCTGGCCCGGAGGCATGCGCTTAGTCATTAATACTTCACGAATCATCGGTGACCAACCTTGAACCATGGCATGACTGTCCATGGCGAAGGGGGCGATGCCGCCTGCTCGGTGACAGCTTGCACAGTTCTCAGCCAGAACCGGTGCTACGTCTTGCGAATAAGAAGGAACAGCTGCGACTGCAAAGGCAATTGAAGGGCCGGATGTTGCAACCAGAGCATTGCTCACATCGTCGCCTGCCAGAATTTCCTGCATCGCTTGTTCAGAAGCAGCTACGCTACCTCGATACTCAACCCTGAATGAATTGGGATTGTAGATCAGAACTTCACCGGTACGTTCAATACCCAGAGCTTCTGAGATCACGCGGGCATCGTCCATAAGCACCGGGATATCTACGCCATAATCAGCTACCTTCGCCTGTACCGCAGCGCGATCCATTTCACCCATTGGGTTGATCATCATGAACTCGATACCTTGGCTGCCGTACTTGGCCTTCAGGGCGTCGAACTCAGAAATGGCGGCATCTGTAGCCTGGCTATCATTAGCCTGCACCAATAGTGCGATGGCCTCACGATCGTTATACCAGCTCATGCTGTGGTAATAACCATCCTGATCCAAAAGTGCAAAATCACCGACTCTGTCCGCAGCGCTGGCAACACCAGATAGTGCGGGAATCATTAGTAGCGACAAAAGAGCTGTTTTAAGTAAACTCGCTTTTTTCACTGTCTTCTCCTTAATGTTTTCTAAATTATCTGCCCAAAACCGCCGTATAGCGGGCGATTCAAGGATTAACTGCAAATTCGCTTCGTGCGCACATAAATCACGCAAATACCTTGTTTAACTGTACGAATTTGGGGGCTTGAGGTCAATGCTTGAATGCTCGGCTCAACAGCGGTTTAGATCACTCTGACGCAGCGGCAGATTGCAGCAAAGACAGTAGTTTTGGGTACAAAACAGGATTGGAGATAAGAATGTCTTCGTTATGGAACTGAGGGTCCACACCATCGGGCACATCGCTGAAATGACCGTATTTTGCGCCAGCCTCTTTTGCAATTAGCTGAGCAGCTGCATGGTCCCAAATACTAAGGCTTTCATAGTATCCATCGAGACGACCGGCGGCGAGATAACAGATATCCAGAGCGGCGGATCCGATTCTGCGTATATCTGCACAGTTGTTGAGAACCACCCTAAGCCTTTTAACTAGCGGCTCCATAGCGGATTTGTCGTAGGGGAAGCCTGTAGCAATTATAGCGCGGCTCAACTCCGACTCGTGAGCAACTTCAATAGCGCTGCCATTGAGTAATGCGCCTTCTCCTTTGCGAGCGGAAAACATCTCGTTGGTAAAAGGATTAAAGACCACGCCCACTTCAAAATTGCCGTTTTCTACATGGGCGATAGATATAGCCGAGTGACCAAGTCCATGGGCGAAATTTACAGTGCCATCGATTGGATCAATCACCCAAACCGAAGCATCCAGTTCTTGTATATTGCCAAGTTCAGGAGAAGACTCTTCGGACAGAATGAAATGATCGGGATAGGCCTGGGAAATTGCATCGCAGATAAGGCGGTCGGCCTTGAGGTCAACATTGGTAACCAGCTCATTTCCATTTTTGTATTCACGGCTCAAGGTCGCAGTCTTGCGTTCATGTACGATTAACTCACCGGCTTTTCGCGCAAGGGACAGGGCAAAGTCGAGTGTATCGGTCATGAATATTCCTTAGCTGGAGTTTAATCTTCAGGAAACAGGCCGCTGATTATAAGCCCAATGGAGCTTTCATCAAACTGTCGAATCCGAACTGCCATTCAATAAAGCCATCGCAGGAACTGAGTGGAGTATGATTGGCAAAAAGAATGGCACAAGACTTGTAACTCAAACCAGTAATCTGCTTGATTCTGTCATTGTTCATTATGAGATCGCTCGCTGATTGACTTGCTGTCTTTAGGCTTGGTGTTGTGGGACATAGGCCAACTTGAACTTATGACAACTAGTCCCTACCATGAACCTTCTGCAATGAACGGCTGCTTTTTAGTCTAGGTATATCTAATGGAAGTACATGGCTGGGGCCGCTACCCAGTGACCAGCGCCGAAATTTTGGCGCCCACCGATGCAGCTTCCCTGAATAAATTACTCTCAGCAAAACAACACAACTCTGCCATACCGAGAGGAGCCGGCCGCAGCTATGGTGACAGCTCTCTGTCCAGCAGATTGCTGAGCAGCCGATTCTTCGACAACTTCTCCGAACTAAACACTGAAAGCATGACTGTTCGCTGTGGTAGCGGAATTAGCCTGAATGACATACTCAAGATCTGCATCCCCCAGGGATTGTTCTTGCCTGTGCTTCCGGGAACGAAATTTGTCAGTGTTGGCGGAGCAATTGCCGCAGACGTACATGGCAAGAATCACCACCTAGACGGAAGCTTCTGCGACCATCTTGAATCCTTTCGCATCATGTTAGCGTCGGGCGAGTTACTGCACTGCAGTCGTAGTGAAAACCAAGACCTGTTTCATGGCACCTGTGGCGGTATGGGGCTCACCGGCATGGTTGTGGATGCCACACTGAAGCTAATTAACATTAAGAGCACAAGTATTTCCCAACAATCCCTTGTGGCGAAAAATCTTCAGGAAAGTTTTGAGCTTCTGAACAACTCAGATGCCAGTAAGTATTCCGTTGCCTGGCTTGACTGCTTGTCTAGTGGAGACTCTCTCGGGCGCTCAATCATTTATCTTGGAGAACATGGGAAGGAACGGGGAAAAGAACAAGAAGAGAAACTCGAAAGAGACCAACACGAAATTCTTAAGCACAGGGCTGGCAGAAGTCTTTCAATACCTTTTAGCACTCCTTCCTTGCTTCTAAATAAATACACCATGAAAGCCTTCAATAACACTTATTATACGTTTAAAGTAAAAGAGAAAGCCGAACTGAACGTAAACTACGATCGCTATTTCTTTCCGCTGGACGGAGTTAAAAATTGGAACCGATTATATGGTGGTAAGGGCTTTCTACAATATCAATTTGTATTGCCCACCGAATCCGCTCAGCCTGGTATCGAAAAAGTTCTCGAGAAAATTACTTCCGCCGGTAAAGGGTCCTTTTTAAGCGTTTTGAAAAAGTTTGGCGAAGCGAATAGTAACCTACTCTCTTTTCCAAAAGAGGGATTCACTTTGACGCTGGATTTCAAAAGAGAAAAAAGCCTGTTCCCTTTACTGGATGAGTTAGATGAAATTGTTTGCGAACATGCGGGCCGGCTCTATCTGGCTAAAGATGCTCGAATGAGCGCAGAGACTTTCAAATCCGGTTATAGCAAATGGGAGGAATTTGTTGAGCTAAAGAACAAATACGACCCCAAAAATGTTTTTTCATCCTTACAATCCGATAGAATCGGCCTGACTGATTAGCAGCTCTGAATAAGGGGCTACCTTAAGAGAATACGAAGTGAAGATACTTATCATCGGGGCAGCTTCTGCCATCGCCAAGGCTACAGCCAGAATCTATGCTGAACAGGGCAACGACTTGTTCCTGCTTGGCAGAAACGAAGAAGCCTTGAATGGCATAGCTGATGACCTCAAAGTAAGAGGAGCCAGCAGCATCGGTTTGGCCTGTCTTGATCTAACAAAGTCCGCGCAACACGAATCCAGCATTCAGCAGGCTATTGATGAAATGGACGGCTTGGATATCGCACTAATCTGTCACGGCTCTCTTCCCAACCAAGAGAAGGCAGAAGTTGATTTCAAACTGGCAAAGAAAGAAATCGATACCAACGGCTTGAGTGTGATTTCCCTGCTCACTGTGCTTTCGGAAAAACTGTCTCAGAGAAAATGCGGAACAATCGCGGTTATTACCTCAGTTGCCGGAGACCGTGGCCGGCAACCCAATTTCGTCTACGGTGCCGCCAAGTCTCTTGTATCGACTTATCTCCAGGGTCTACGGGGCAAATTAAGAGCTGATCAAGTTCATGTCATTGATATCAGACCGGGGCTGGTGGATTCCCCGATGACCGCTCACATGGAAAAAGGCGCACTCTGGTCTAGCCCGGAGAGAATCGCATCGAAAATAGTGCAAAGCATCGCCAAAAAGAAACACACTGTTTATGCCCCCGGCTACTGGCGAGCCATCATGTTTGTCGTTCGCCTGATTCCTGAAGTCGTTTTCAAACGACTCAAATTCTAGACTCCGTGGCTAATCAATCAACAGGAGCCATCAAGAAGCCTCCACTGTTCGTGGACCTGGATGGCACCCTCATCAAGACCGATCTACTGCTGGAGTCTGTTCTACTTTTAGTAAAACGAAATCCCTTCTCACTCTTTCTAATGGTTTTTTGGTTATTGAAAGGCCGAACAAACCTAAAACATCAATTGGCTCAACGCGTAGAAATTAGCTGCGAGAATTTACCGCTCAATACCGAATTCTTCGACTACCTTCAGAAACAGCTGGAGGACGGTCGAGATCTCATTCTCATCTCAGCCTCAAACGAGAAACCTGTTCGAGCAATTAGCAATCACTTTGGATTTTTCATCGATGCTATTGGAAGTGATAAAGACATAAACCTCAAAGCAGAAAATAAACTGTTACGCATTATCCATCTGACCCCTGACGAAATATTTTCATATGCGGGAAATTCTAAGGCTGATGTTCCTATCTGGAATGAAGCAAGCGATGTCATCGCTGTTAATTGCACGATCGAACTCGCTAATGAGAACGGAGACAAGTCTATACAACGTTTTGACTCTCCAGGCTCGATGCTTGCGCAATTCTGGAAGGCCATGCGCCCCCACCAATGGCTTAAGAATGGGCTGCTGTTCCTGCCGCTATTACTTTCACACCAAATCGATCAGATTGATTTATTGACGCAAACTCTAGTGGGGTTTATTAGTTTCTGTCTTTGCGCATCCAGTGTCTATATTACAAATGACATGTTAGACCTGAATAGTGATAGGCAACATCATTCGAAATATAATCGCCCGTTCGCCTCTGGAGATCTACCACTAATCTACGGATTTCTTGGCGCGCCGCTGCTGCTTCTCGCTTCCTTTCTTACTGCTAGCATATTGTCGAGGGAATTCTTTCTAATACTTCTCGCCTACTATCTTTTAACCACGCTTTATAGTTTTTCTTTGAAGCAGTTTTTCCTGATCGATATTCTCACACTCGCCTCTCTTTATACTCTCAGAATAGTAGCGGGCTCCGCTGCAATCTCCGTGATCACTACTCACTGGTTGCTGGCGTTTTCTTTTTTTATGTTTTCCGGATTGGCTTTATTGAAACGATTTACCGAGATTAGCAACCTGCTCAATCAAGGAAAAACCATCATAGAGGGTCGAGCCTACAACACGGGGAATAAGAAATTACTGTCAGCAGCGGGCTTGGTTTTCAGCGTCGCGGCGGTGCTTGTATATATGTTCTACATCGTCGCACCTGAAACCACTGTGCTGTATAGCAGCCCAGGCTTACTCTGGGCTGTGTGCCCCCTGCTGCTCTATTTGCTTGGGAGAATTTGGGGAATGGCTTTCAAAGGAAAGCTGGATGAAGACCCATTGATATTCGCCATCAGCGATCATAAATCACAGTTTATTGTGCTGCTCTCTGGTGTGATTATTTGGTTGGCAATTTAGATTCGCTGAAAACCCTCAACACTAAGGCAGCGCCAGCAATGCCGAATGAAATTGCAGATGATTTTCGATAAAACTGGTGATAAAGAAATAGCTATGGTCGTAGCCATCTCGCTGATTGTAATTTAACGGATAACCCACCTGGCTGCACACTTCAACTAATAGGGATGGCTTTAGCTGGTTTTCGAGAAACTCATCTGCCGAGCCCTGATCCACGAGTATGGGTATAGGCCTGGTGGCATTCTTCACCAATGACACGGCATCGTAACTCAGCCATTCATTCTTATTTTCACCGAGATAATTCCCTAGCGCTTTCTGACCCCAAGGACAGTTCATCGGAGAAACTATAGGCGCAAATGCTGATATAGATTTGTATTTGTCCGGATTGCGCAGACCTATAGTTAGAGCGCCATGCCCACCCATGGAATGACCAGCTATACCTTGACGTTCGCCGTTTGCTGGAAATTTTCTATTAATGAGCTCAGGTAATTCTTCAACGATGTAGTCATACATCTGATAGTGCTTTTTCCAAGGTTCCTGTGTCGCATTGACATAGAACCCAGCACCATGACCCAAGTCATAGGCGCCTTCAGGATCATCTGGCACTCCTTCGCCTCTTGGGCTGGTATCCGGAGCAACCAAAATAAGCCCCAATTCCGAAGCGAGTTTTTGAGCACCTGCCTTCTGCACAAAATTTTCATCATTACAGGTCAAACCGGAAAGCCAATAGAGTACAGGTAGCTTGATATCCGCTCCGGTGGAGAGTTGCTCTGGCAGAAAAACCGAGAAGGTCATTTCGCAAACGAGAGAGGTTGAGAAATGCTTGCAGCGGATCTGTTCGCCGCCATAACATTTTTTGCTAGAAAGCCGTTCCATTCTGATTTCTTCTTCTTGTTATAAGTATCAGTTTTTCACTTGAGCCCATTAGGACCGGAAAAGAATAGGAAAACTGACATACTAGGCTGCTCCATCTTCTACCAGAATCATAAAGCTGTCTTCGATTGGATTCCACTTACTTGGTCTATCAATCTTGGTCACCTTCATCGCCTTGCTAATCTTTGGCTCAAGCAACGCCGAGAACTCTTCTACATTTTGAAAATTCGGGTCCAACCATTTCTCAACTAGTTCTTCGTTTTCAAAGTCGATCATCAATGGCATGGACTTGGGATGGATGTTATCCCACTGAGGGGACAAGGGGGGCAGCGTGATTATGGAGGCCGAATAAATAATTTCCCCCGTATCACGATTCAAATGCTCCTTATAGAGCCCGCCAAACGTAATGGCGGATTCCTCCAATTCAATCTTATGATAGGTTTTCTTGTCACCGAGACCTTCCACGAAGGCACTGGCCGGGATCAAGCATCTTGATTCACGATAAGGTGTGTAGGCAATTGCGCGCTTATTGGAAAGCTTGTCTGATCGTGAATTAAAGCTGGCATACTTATAGTTGGGTTTAAGATAGTTGCTACTATCGGGATCTTGATCCAGAAACAACCACCAGGTCGCTTCCGAGACCAGTCGCTCTCCCCCTTTGCAATGAATGAAAGCAATGCTTCCCCCAGGCGCGATATCTGGCTTGCACTGTTCAGAATAGAGCTGGATACCCAGAGATTCGCAGAGCCACTGAATTTCCGGGCTATCTATGAGATTAAATCTGCCACACATGTGTATTTTCCATCTTTTGTGAGGTTCTGGCTTAAGTGATAAAGTCCATTTCCGTATAGTTAAAGCTTAGATAAGATATAGCCCTACTCACCATATAAAAAGAACGAAGGTATTGCCATGATCCCCCAAACCTTGAGAAAAAACCTTATACGCTTCCTTAGCCTTTTGTTGATACCACTAGCAAGTGGATTTTCAAGCTCGAGCCTAGCTCAAGATATCACTCTCGACCAGAGTCAGGCTTGCCAATCTCTACTTCAGGTTCGCAATCTAACAATTACCTATGCCGAGATCAGAGACAACGACCGATCCGCTGATGATTACTGCTATGTAAAAGGAATTATTTCTCCGGCAATTCATTTTCATGCTCAGCTACCTCTGCCAGAAAACTGGAATGGTCGCTTCTTGCAGTGGGGAGACGGCGGTAAGGACGGCGATCTCGACTTCGCCAATCACCGAGTTGCTGAAGGCTATGCGGTGACCAATAGTAATATGGGGCACGACAACGGAACCGAACCAGGCGCGTCCTTTGCTTTCAATAACCGTCAGGCCGAAATCGATTTCGGATACCGTGCGGTCCATCTAACTGTTATGGCCGGCAAATCATTAGTTAACTCCTATTACGATCAAGGCCCCAGCTACTCCTATTTCGAGGGCTGCTCCACCGGTGGCCGTCAGGGACTCATGGAAGCTCAACGCTATCCAAATGATTTCGATGGCATCGTCGCCGGCGCGCCAGCCTATGCCTATCAGGCCTTGAATGCTGCCGGCACCTGGAATCTGCAACGTATCTTTCGAGATAACCTGGTTGGCAATCTCGCGGTAGATACCACCGGCGATGGTGAATTCGACAGTCTTCGCTTAATCGATGTTTTGCATGAGAAGGTATTAGATGCCTGTGATGCCGGTGACGGCATTTCTGATGGCATTGTAAGCGACCCGAATAGCTGCGAATTCAGCCCGGAGCGGGATCTTGCTCCACTCAAATGCCCGACAGGCGCAGGTTCCGATAGCTGTTTTACCGATGCACAGATTCAGACCATCAATGATTTTTATGCCGGTCCCCGTGATGACAATGGTATTCAGGTGTATCCAGGCAAGACCCTGGGTTCTGAACTCAGGTGGACTGGGCTCTATGTTCCCCATGCCGGGAACAGCAATGGTCCTAGTAAACTAACTGGTGTGGCCGGTGATCATATGAACTACCTGTTCTATGAGGATGATCCGGGCGTAACAATTCCGAATGTTAGGGACCATCTCTATCAAGCCCGTAAGACTGGCGCCTTCCCGGAATTCTCCTGGATGGAATTCGATATCAATGACTTCACCTCAGGTAAGGGCGATTTGATGATGTCTATTACCGACGCCACCGATCCTGACCTCAATGGCTTCCTCAAGAGCAAGGGCGGCAAATTGATTGTGTACCACGGACTGGCGGATACACTGATTGTTGCCGAATCCACTCAAGACTATTTTGATGACATGGTAGACACCACTTTTGGTGGCGATCTAGCAACTGCCAATGATAGCGCTCGCCTGTTTATGGCGCCCGGAATGGGACACTGTGGCGGCGGAAATGGCCCCAACAGCTGGGACAAGCTCTTACCACTGGTAGATTGGGTAGAAAATGGCAATGCACCAGAGCAATTGATTGCCACACATAGCAGCGATGGCGAGATCGATAATGAAAGGCCGCTTTGTGTAGCTCCAAGGCAGGCTCGATATACCGGTCCAGCTGGCGGCGCTAACAACCCTGCAAATTGGAAAGCGGAAAATTTCGAGTGCCGTTAATCGGGGTATTGCTCGGGAAAGCATGAATACTGGTGCTGAGCGATTGCATTAAATCGCCAATTACACTAGTTTTCGTACCTGATCCTCGATTCTTATAAGAAAAATATTTAACCAAGATAATCAACTAATACAGTTAACTGAAATGGTTAACTACAGAGCCAAGAGGTATTTATGAAACTCGGCCGCAAGACATTCTCAATTACTTATACATTTATATTAGTAGCATCATTATTCATCTCTGTTGCCGCTCAGGCGCAGGAAACTTATCGGGCCAGATTATCGCCTATGCCCACTACTCCGCAGACCAAGGACACAATTACCGGCGAAGGTGAGGTATTTCTCACTCTCAATGGCAATACATTAAGCGTCTCTGGCAATTACTCGGGCATGAGTTCGGTGGCTACTATGGCTCATATCCATAATGGCCCGCCCGCTCAACCGGGCCCTGTGGTTGCACAGTTAGTAGTACCCGCCAGTACTGCTGGTGAAGTCACAGCCGAATTAGAGCTAAGTGACGAACTGATTGAAGCTCTTAAGAACAATTCTCTTTATATTCAAATTCACAGTGAGACCAACGCACCGGGTGAACTCCGGGGTTGGGTCTTTGCAAGAAACTAGTCGAGGCGAACACAACAATGAAAATCACAACAATAATTTCCAGTAAAGCGATTCGACGCACACTACTAATATCATCAATCACTGTAGTTCTTGCCGCATGTGGAAGTGAGCAGGAATCTGCAGCTCCAGCGACAACATCGGCGGTTGCTGAATTAACGGGGTTCGAGACCCAAGTCGCACAAGGCGCTGACTTGTTTGCTACAAATTGTGCTGCCTGTCATGGCACCAACCTTGAAGGCACCACCTTGGGGCCTATTCTTTCAGGAAATACTTTCCTGCAGCGCTGGGGAAGCGGAACGCCGACACCACTGCTGAATAGTATTCAGACCAATATGCCTCCTGGCGGCGGTTCGTCTCTTACTGCTGATGATTACCTGAGCCTGACTGCACATATCCTGTCTGAGAACGGCATGGACACTGTAACGGAATCATTAACTGCCAGTTCTGATTTGGTCATTCAAGACAATGTATCTGCAATCGCTGCAAGACGGCAACGTCCAGCGCCACCTGCTCCTGAAGGTGTAACTGTAGCTGGCAACGTTGATGACTTTGTACCTTTCGTACCGGTTACAGATGCCATATTGGAAAATCCGGCCGACGGTGACTGGCCAATGCATCGGCGAACATACGATGCGAACAGCTATAGCCCTCTTGATGAGATCAACACCGAGAACGTCGGTCAATTGAAATTGGAATGGGTTTGGAATATGCACGAAGGTGATTCCGAACCAGCACCTCTGGTATACAACGGAATTATTTATCTGATTAACCCCGGAAATGTTATCCAGGCACTGGATGGCAAAACCGGTGAACTAATTTGGGAAAACTGGGCAGGCCCTGCTAATCGTCAGGACATGCGAAATATTGCCATCTACGGCGATAATATTATTCAAGCTACCACCGATGCTCGCGTCATCGCTCTTGATGCGCGCACCGGCCAGCAGGTCTGGGAAACCGAAATAGCAGAATTCAGCAAAGGCTTTCACAACTCCAGTGGACCTATTGTGGCGGACGGAAAAGTAATTCAGGGGCTAGCAGGCTGCTGGTACTACATTCCAGAAGATTGCTATATCAGTGCCCTCGATGCCAACACCGGAGAAACTCAGTGGCAGTTCGAAACCATCGCCGAGATGGGTCAGCCCGGCGGCGATACCTGGGGCGGACTGGACGACGTGTTCCGTGCCGGTGGTGAAACCTGGATTACCGGATCTTACGATCCCGAGCTGAAACTTACTTACTGGGGAACTGCCCAACAGAAACCCTGGGTACCAGTGAGCCGCGGCATGACCATTGACGATGTTGGCCTGTACACCAATTCAACAGTTGCGGTGAACACTGACACTGGTGAACTGGATTGGTTTTTCCAACATGTTCCTGCCGAAGCGCTCGATCTGGATGAAGTGTTCGAGAGAGTGCTGGTAAATCGTGGCGACGAGAAACTGGTTTTTTCTCTGGGTAAGTACGGCATTCTATGGAAGAACGATCGCGTTTCCGGCGAGTTCAAAGGATATAAGGAAACGGTTTTCCAGAATGCGTTTACTAACATCGATCCTGACACCGGTGAAGTCACTTATCGTGAAGACATTCAGAATGCCGGTCTCAATGAGTGGACCTCGGCTTGCCCAAGTAGCGCCGGCGGGAAGGACTGGCACTCAATGACCTATCATCAGCCTTCTGGAACAATGATTGCCCCGCTTAGTCAGACCTGCCTTGAAAACGCGGCGCGGGAAGTTGCTATGGTTCAGGGCAGCGGCGGAATGGCTGCAAGCAGAAAGTTCTTCGAGATGCCTGGCACCGACGGTAACCTCGGCAAGATCGGAGCATACAATGTAGATACCATGGAAGAAGTGTGGAGCCATGAGCAACGCGCCTCCTTCCACACTGGAACTATATCTACGGCGGGCGACCTGGTATTTGCCGGAGACCTGGACAGAGAATTTAAAGCCTTCGACGTGAACACTGGAGAAGTCCTGTGGAAGACTCGACTGGGAACTGTTGTACAAGGACACCCTGTCTCATTTGCAATCGATGGCAAGCAATACATCGCAGTAACATCTGCCAATGGCGGAACCAGCCCTAGAGCGGTTCCCGATGTTATTGCTACCGAGATCATCTATCCTCGATGGGGTAACGCCATATACGTATTCAGCCTCCCTGAATAATACTGGCTTTGCACATAGAGTTTAGAAACACGAGTGGGGTAAGACCGTAGGTCTTGCCCCAACTTTTTTTGAGATCAGTAACTTTCGGGTCTAAAACAATGGCACGCCGCTATCCTCAGCTTTCCGATGAACATATAGAATTCATCGCCCATCAGAAACTTTATTTTGTCGGGACTGCTGCGAATGGAGGCACGGTTAATGTTTCTCCGAAAGGTTATGACAGCCTAAAGATTATCTCCCCCAACAAAATTGTCTGGCTAAATTTTACAGGCAGCGGCAATGAAACAGCCGCCCACCTTGCCGAGAACGGACGCATGACTATTATGTTCTGCGCCTTCGATGGCAATCCCAAGATATTGCGTCTCTATGGCACCGCTCGAGCAATCCATCCTCATGATACGGAATGGGATGAATTAGCATCACTGTTCGAACTTCAGGAAGGCGCTCGGCAATATGTGGAATTTGAAATCGAACTAGTACAGACATCCTGCGGTTTTGGAGTTCCCTTCTATGAATTTCAGGAGGAGCGGGACAACATGGACAAATGGATAAACGCAAAAGGCGAGCAAGGCATCAAAGATTACTGGCGTGACAAGAACCAGGTCAGCCTGGATGGTCTAGCTACTCATATTCTGGAAGATGAAAAGGAGTTCTGAAAGTGACAGATGAAACTGAAAACCAGAATGAAAGCGAGCATGAAAACAAGAGTGAAGAGACCGAAGTAGCAAAGCCTTCCAACACCGGCAAAATCGAATGGATGGATCTAACTGTCGAAGATGCCAGTCGAGTTAAGGACTTTTACTGCTCCGTTGTGGGTTGGTCCAGTAGTGAAGTCGATATGGGCATGTACAGTGATTACAATGTCAATTTGCCCGACACTGACACCACGGTCGCTGGGATCTGTCACGCCAGAGGTGGAAATGCGAACATTCCCAGTCAGTGGATGATCTACGTACGAGTCGACAGTGTCGCTGACAGTGCTGAACAGTGTGAGAAGCGAGGCGGCAAAGTAATTGATGGCCCCCGAAGAATGGGAGGCAGTGACTTCTGTATTATCGAAGATCCTGCGGGCGCAGTACTGGCCTTGATTTCGGGTTGAGCTGAGTCTATTGAAGAAGGGCTGCCTGGTCTGAGCCAATTAGTAATGATAGTTGAGCGGGTATATGGAAATTCTAAAAGGAAGTTGCCATTGCGGCGCTGTACATTTTGAAGTGGACTGTGGCGAGCTCAGCGGATTGCGTCGCTGCGACTGCTCCCTGTGCCGCCGCAAAGGTGCGATCATGGCCACTGCACTTCTTTCGGAGCTTTCGGTGACGAAGGGGGAGGACTTATTGAGCCTTTACCAGTGGAATACCAAAGTGGCCAAGCACTACTTTTGTTCCATTTGTGGAATTTATACACATCATCAACGGCGCATGAACCCCAAAGAGTTTGGATTCAATGTAGGCTGTATAGATGGAATTGAACCCGAGCTACTTACCGGAATCGAACAGACTGACGGCAAGGCTTCATCGGTGGTGGAAAGCATATGACAGGAAGTAGGGAGAATTCGGCAGGGAGCAGAGAGAATTCCGCTGGGAGTGTTGAAGGAATATATGTAGCAACGAACTCTAAAGATTCGGTACAACAAGTACAGTCTGCAGAATTGGAAGCAGGCAAAGGAATCAAGGGGGATCGTTATCACAGTAATTCAAGCGCTGCCCTCGCAGATGGAAAAGAGCCTAAGCAGAACCAGGTCACTCTTATTTCTCGCGAAGAACTCGAGCTGTTTCTTGCTAACAATAATGCTGAACTAGGCTACGGTGATTTCCGCCGAAATATTGTATGCAGTGGCATCGATCTCAACGCATTGGTAGGGAAAGAATTCAGACTGGGCTCTGCCCTGTGCCGAGGCTTTGAACTTTGCGAGCCATGTTCATTTCTAAAAGCCACTGTGCATTCTGCAGTGCTACCCGAGCTTGTTCATAAGGGCGGTCTTCGGGCCGTTATATTAGAAGATGGCATGGTTGATACGGGAAGTAAGATCACGCTTTAGGGTGCTGCAGATTCACTTATAATTATAATTATAATTACAAAGGGGAACATCGCAATGAAAATTCTAGTCTTACTTTACGGCTTAATTTCCTATGCCATAGGAATGGCTGGCCTGACCTTTTTCATACTCTATGTAGGTTCCTGGGATTTCATGCCCGTGCACATTGAGTCAGGTTCAGCAGGCCCATTGGGCACTGCCTTGCTTATCAACACGGGCCTGATGTTAATTTGGACCCTACAACATACCGTGATGGCGAGGCCCGGATTCAAGGAAGTTTTGACTACAATAATTCCTGAGTCAATCGAACGTAGTACCTACGTTATGCTCTCCGGAATCTTGATGATCTTCATGTCTTTAAACTGGCAGACAATTGACGGCAGCCTGTGGAATGTAGAAGGCACCATGTTGGGAGGCATTCTTTTTGTTCTTTATCTATTGGGCTGGGTTGTCGTGGTTCTATCCTCCTTCCTGATCAGTCATTTTGAGCTATTTGGCTTAAGACAGGTATGGAACCATTTCAGAGATCAGCCAGACCCAGATCCGAGCTATACGGAAAGATTCTTCTACAAGTTTGTTCGCCACCCATTACAATTTGGTGTGCTAATGGGTCTCTGGTTTACGCCGAATATGTCCATGACCCATTTTTGCCTCGCAGCAATGATGACTGTATATATTATGATAGGCCTTCACTATGAAGAAAAAGATCTGGAAGCCTCTCTCGGCGATTCATATTCCGATTACAAAACGAGGGTAAGAAAATTAATACCGATTCCCAAAAAGTGAACCCCATCGAAACACTTATAAACAATCTAAAACAACGCCCGTGGTGGATGAATTGCTTAATGCTGTTTTGCGGCTATATGACTGTCATCTACCTTCCCTGGGACATATTTCTGAAGGCCCTTAGTGAAGACCAGGAAGTCTGGTTTGGGATTTTATTTACTGGATGGGCCGCAAAGGCTGGCGCCGTACTTCACTGGCTCGTCTACGGATTCGGCTTCTACGGTTTCTGGAAAATGAAGAGCTGGATGTTCCCATGGGCAGGTGTTTACACACTACAGATTTCAGTGGGAATGCTGATATGGACCGCCATGGATAGTCGTGGTTCAGGAATGCTTTCCGGCATAATTGTTGCCATTCCATTCCTTGCTTTGGCTATTGCCCTGTGGAGATCAAAACTGTTCAAACATAATTCGATAGAGCCCGAAACTACTGAAAATGAAACTTAAGCCCTTCGCAAAACTGCCTGGAAGTCTCGACGCGCCCAAGAAGATCGCAGCGAATAAATTACTAGCGTCTATGCTAATCGTATTCTCCTTATTCATTTCTCATGCCAGCGTTTCAGCGGAAGAGAGCTCTCCCTATCTCTATATATTGGGCGTGGTTCAGGATGCCGGCTTTCCACAAACAGGATGTTATGCCGAACACTGCATGCCGGCCTGGGAAAATTCACTGCTTAGACGAGGAGCCACATCAGTCGCTCTGATTGATCCCTCTACAGAGCAAAAATTCATTTTCGAAGCCACTCCCAATTTCCCGGATCAGCTTTATCAACTACAGGCGGAGGCAAGTGATGATCGCTTCGATCTGGCTGGAGTTTTTCTGACCCACGCCCACATCGGTCACTATGCCGGCTTGATGTTCTTAGGGCACGAGGCAATGGGTGCATCGTCCGTGCCGGTATACGCCATGCCTCGAATGGAGTCTTTCCTCCGCAGCAACGGGCCTTGGAGTCAGTTAGTAGCTTTTCAAAACATTGAGCTTCATTCTCTGACAGACGGAGTGGGAGAGGAATTTGATGGCCTGCGTATTACCCCCTTTTTGGTTCCCCATAGAGATGAATTTTCAGAGACCGTAGGCTACAAAATTCAGGGACCAAGCAAATCAGCTATTTTTATTCCTGACATTAATAAGTGGTCTGATTGGGAAGAGAGCATCGTAGAACTTATTCGAACAGTTGATTATGCCCTAATCGATGCCACCTTTTTTGACGACAAAGAATTGCCGGGAAGAGATATGTCTCAGATACCCCACCCTTTTGTCTCGGAATCACTGGAACTTTTTCAAGAATTTTCCGCGGAAGAAAGAAACAAAGTATGGTTCATTCACATGAACCATACTAATCCATTGCTGGACCCCAGCAGCGAGCAAAGCAAAACCGTCAAAGCAGAAGGTTACAATATCGCCACTGAAGGTTTACGACTGAGGCTCTAATCGTCTCGCTTTACTTGATAGGACATCATTTCATTGCCGACGGCCTTGTAATAATGTTCTATGCCTTCTTGCAATCCCTCAAAAGCTTCGTCGCTAGCTTCCAATAAGTCGCTAAGCTTTTGCTTGGCTTTCATCTGGATTTGATGAAGCCCCTCGAATTTTGCACGATGCTCGGGCAACAGCTCGGCTTCAGCGCTCTTGAGCTGCTCTTTTAGCTTGTCAATCTCCTGCTCCAGCTCCGCGAACTTCTGCCTCACCGAATCTTCGTATTCAGTACGCTTACTCATAGTACTCCTCCTTTCGGGACGGACTTTAGGGATGCCTCTATCGGCACGCTCCCCACTACTTTTATGGTAGTTCCAAGTTCGGCGAGATATCAATATTAGTCGGAGCTTTGATTGATCGTAATCAATATGAGGTGGTGCTTGCAGGAACAATTCGGTTCGGCTCGGCTCGGTTATTAAGCGATGATGGAATCGAATTCCTTCGTGGACTTGAGGATCGCGCTGGGCTTAGCACCAGAAAGCTCTTCGTAGCTGCCGAAACCCCAGAGCACGCCTATTCCCTGAAGATTGTTGGCCCTGGCGGAGGTGATATCTATCGCCCTGTCGCCAACCATTACGGCGTCGCTGTCGATTGATTTATTTTCCAATAACTGAGAAAGCTGCATAGCTTTTGTAATCCCTATATCGCCGCCACTAACAAAATCGAAATAGTCTGAGATATCAAACAGAGACAAAATTCTCTCAGCGAAGTCGACTCGTTTGGAAGTGCATACTCCCATTCTTACGTTGCTAGTTTTGAAAAATTCCAGAGCTTCAATGATCCCCGAATAAATTGTGTTTTCGGAAAACCCTACGTCAGAGAAACGTTCTCGGTAGGTCGATATTATTCTCAGGATTTCTTCTTCGTCAGCATCTGGCAGCAAGGAAGCAAGGAAGCAAAACCAGTTTCCAAAGGTGGACCGATCAGATCAAGCAAGGATTCATATTCTCTAGATTCATAACCATGTTGCTCGAGAGCGTAATTGTAGCAGCGAGTTATTCCAAGACTGGGGTCAGACAGGGTTCCATCCAAATCGAACACAAGACTACTTAGATTTTGAAAAACGCTCATGTGTAAGAAGGACCCCCATTACGAATAGTGAATAGATTACTACGTTCAGGCATAGAGCAAGAAACAAAAGAATCGGAGTGTTTGTATTGATTCCCAAAAATCGCACAAGGTACGCACCGGGGGCAAGTATTGGTTTCAATATTTCAAAGAATGATATTGCTAAGCCCAGGGTTGCCAAAGCCATGGACAAAACACCCAGAATGAGACCAATAATGACGGACCGCGCCAAAGTTTTTTTCATGGATATAGCCTTTCTATCTTCGTTAGCTAGTGAGCGGTGTACACATACTCAAATAACCAAAAATGCTCGAGCTCCAAATATTCAAGCTTTGAACCATTAGCGCGTACATATTCCGCTAGCTCTGCCTCATCAGGAAAATTCTTTAGAACCTCATGAACAGATCCATCATCAAGCTTTCTTTCCTGGTATGTGTTGCCCTGCTCATCTTTCCTACTTATAGGGTGCCTCTGACATTGACTCTTCGTATTGTCCAGCAAGATAACCTTAGCTCCGGGATTCAAAGCCTTATGCAAGGAATCGAAGAACTGATGAATTTCTTCGAGCCGAACATGAGACAACCACAAACCAATGAATGCACCGTCAAATTTCCTGCCAATTTTGTGAAGATCAAATGCGCTAACTGTAGCAACAGACACTGATTCGGGTAAGGAGCGTTTCTCGAGTTCTAACAGTGGTTCTCGAAGTACATCAGTTGCCAGAACCGATGCTGCCTTCTTGGCAATAAACTGAGTCCAGAATCCTGTGCCTGATGCGACCTCCAAGACGTTCAATTTTTCAAACTTGCCGGGAAGTTGATCTTGGAGAAAGCTGATATCTGCTTTTCGCTCCGGGTAGTGATAAACGCGATCGTAGTATGGCGCTCTTGTTCTGTAATAGTCGTCCATTGATTAGCTCTTAAGAAGCATAACGCCCTTAATAATCGGCGCATAACGAGCGGACAGTATCCCATTGATTCAGAGGGACTTCCAGACGCTGCCTTAAGCGAAGCGTCGCGTGCCGTTCTAGCCAAGATAGCCATGGCAAACCCCTCTTCTCTCTTTAAATCTTCAGTCCCAATGTAAGTCAGTTTCATTCAGTTTACATTCATCCAGCCTCAGTAAGATGACAGTTGAGTTACTTCGCCCTTTATAGAAAACAAGAAAAGAGGCACAGGTCATGATTGGAAAGCGTTACATACTCGGTATTTCCTTACTCGCGGCATTACTGCTGAGCCAGACGGCCAGCGCGGATAGCAGAAGCCATCGGCGTGGCTACGACAGCTACGGATACGGCGGCTACAGTAATCGCAACTATTCCCGAAATTATTCTCGTAGAGCCAACCCCTACCACTACGGTAGATCGGGTCGAAGAAACAGTAGCTATGTCAATTCCTCCTATGGCTATGGCGGCTACTACTCGCCTTACCGATCGCGGTACAGAGATCGCCATTTCGACGCTGGAAACTTTCTGGGCGGTATAGTAGTTGGCTCGCTACTCTCTACTCCCCGTTACTCATCCAGACGTCCTGAGCGTGTTGTCTATCGGTCTGCGCCTGTCGTGCGAGAGCGAGAGGTGATCTATGCACCGCAATCTTCAAGCACCGGCCCGGCTCCCATAGCCAGTGGTAGACGATTACTCAGAGATCTTGAGGGCAATTGCTTCGAGAGAGTAATCGATGAAGAGGGCAATGAAGTTCGTGTTCAGCTGGAAGCCCAGGAGTGCAATTTCTAGAGCATTAGTTTTGATTTTAGTTATACTCGGCTCTGTTGTTTACGGGGAATAGATAGTGAGAATTCCGTCCCCGTGAATTCCCAGCAGAGCCGTTTTTTCGGCCCTGTTAGTATGAATCAGTGACAGGCAGCCGGTATGAGATCTACCCTTCTTCTAAAGTTCAGTTTTTCCCTTGGCGCAATAATGCTCGCTTCATGTGTAAGCTCACCCATGGATCGACGTCAGGTGATGCTGTATTCCGAGGCCGAAATGGCCGCGCAGGGAGAGCAATCCTACCGACAGATGCAAACTGAGATTCCCATATCAGATAACGCTCGTGAGAAGCAGTTCGTCCAGTGTGTAGCGAATTACGTTGTTAATGCCCTGGACCCAGGTCCACGAAATAATAACGAATGGGAAGTTACTGTCTTCGACAATGAGCAGGCAAATGCTTTTGCACTTCCGGGCGGCAAGATCGGCGTATATAACGGCTTGCTTTCCGTAACCTGGAACCAGCACCAGCTAGCGG
>Ga0209658_1000690_pt1 | contig 23304 bp, 18 predicted proteins | sample SaaInlV_150m_DNA_6_FD_184656 | JGI IMG/M metagenome (GOLD analysis project Ga0209658, IMG submission 184656) | Marine microbial communities from expanding oxygen minimum zones in the Saanich Inlet - SI037_S4LV_150m_DNA (SPAdes) (version 2) | ecosystem: Environmental > Aquatic > Marine >...
AGAAGTTTATGGTAAGGAAAAATCCAAGACCAAATAAAGATGATATGCGGTTGGTTCACGGGCTACTACATTGTAAGAATGGTTGTGGCGAGTGGAACAGAGACCGTAATGGTTCATCTAACATCTACAAGATAGCATATCAAGCAATATATGGTTTAGAAAGACCGAGTTATCTATGTAGAACAAGTAATCAAGCAGTTTTAACGAATTGCTATAAACAAAATATACACAAGGTATGAAAAGACCTAAACTTTGAATTATTTTTTTTCGTATTTTTGTGCGGATTTAAATCTTCAAAGGTGTATAATATATTATCACTAACAAATATAATGGTAATTATATATAAAATATAATGGCAGGCGGATTACTAAATATAGCCGCAATAGGTCAAGCAAATCTATTTTTAACAGGAAATCCGAGTAAAACATTCTTCAAAGTAACATATTGTAAATATAGTAATTTTGGTCTTCAAAAGTTTCGCATTGATTATGATGGTTTAAGAGAGTTGAGACTTACTGAGCCGTCTACATTTAAATTTAAAGTACCTAGACATGCTGATTTATTAATGGACACCTACGTGGCTATTACATTGCCCGATATTTGGAGTCCTATACATCATCCTTTACCTATCCCCGAAATAAAGGCAGAAGGCCCCAATGTAATACCCGATATTCAAAGTGGATTTGATACGGGTTGTAGATGGGCGCCTTATGAATTCAGATGGATAGAAAATATTGGTGCGACCATGATTCAAGAAATCGAAATAACATGTGGTTCATATACCTTACAAAAGTACACGGGTGAATATATTGGAATGATGATGGAAAGAGATTTTAACGCGGAGAAAAAGGAACTATTTCATAAAATGTCAGGGCATGTTCCGGAACTGTATGATCCCGCAAATAGCAATGGGCGTGCGAATTCATATCCATCAGCAGTACATACCGAGAATACAGTTGGTTCTGAACCATCCATTCGCGGAAGAAATCTATACATACCCATTAACGCTTGGTTTACATTAAATAGTGCGTGTGCGTTTCCGTTGGTAGCGCTTCAATATAATGAATTACATATAACCGTTACATTACGTCCAATCCAAGAACTATTTCAAATACGTGATGTATTTGACTCCCAATATAATTTCCCACATATACAACCAAACTTCAACGAATCGCGTTTTCAAATGTATCGTTTCTTACAAACTCCTCCTTCGTTAGAAATATCTTCGGAGAAGTATGAAAATAAATTTTCAACATGGAATGCGGATGTACATCTGATTTCAACGTATTGTTTTCTATCAAAACAAGAAGCCGAGGTATTCGCACAAAAAGATCATATTTATTTAGTTAAAGATGTTTTTAAACATAATTTTGAAAATATTACCGGTTCCAAGCGAATAAAAATTCAGTCTCAGACGGGCATGATCGCAAGTTGGATGTGGAAATTGCAACGAAATGATGTAAATATGAGAAACGAATGGACGAATTATACGAATTGGCCGTATAGAACAGTGCCAAGTGATAGTTATCCATATTTCAATGAAAAAACTCAAGGTCAATATCCCAATGTAGACCCATTTGATTTAAATGTAACTGGTCTCCTTACTACCGGCGATTATTCAGTTGAAAATAGACGGGAAATTCTAGAGACAATGGGAATTGTATTTGATGGTGACTATCGTGAAAATGTTTTAACGAGAGGAGTGTATGATTATATAGAAAAATATACGCGCACAAAAGGATTTGCCAAAGAAGGGATTTATTGTTATAATTTCTGTCTGGATACAAGTCCATTTGAATATCAACCGTCCGGAGCGATTAATTTGGGTAAATTTAAAAATGTTGATTTAGAAATTAGCACTTATGTACCCCCAGTGGATCAGATAAATTCATCATTTGACGTTATGTGTGATGAAAATGGCAATACTATCGGATTTCGTAAAGAAAATTGGAGATTATATGATTATAATTATAATTTGACTCTTTACGAAGAGCGATATAATATATTATCATTTATAGGTGGTTCATGTGGAATGTTACATGCGCGATAGACTACAATGAGTGCGAATCGTCTATTTTTTATAAAATTATATATTATAACCTAACTGTATTATAATATAATGAAAGATATCGATCGAGAAAATGATGTATTTAGCAATGATACAAAGGGTGATTTTCAAACGGCACATATGATAAATAAAATTAAGAATGTTAAACCGAACGCAAAAAAAAGAAAGAAGTTATTGAATATTCAAAATATAGAACCGTTAATTAACATTAATGAACCCCCTGAGGAACCAGTTAAGGAAGAACCCGTAATAGAGCCAATGGAACCTATTATAGCAGAGGATGATTGGACGGGTGTTGAAGATATATACGAGGGTGGTGGTGACAATGAAAACAGCAAGGGATCATTCGCAGATGTAATTGAACAATTTTTTAATATGTTATCCGAATTGTATGATCGATTTGCCTTTTTTATTACAAAAACATTTTCGATTGATGATTTTTTCAAAGATGACGTAAAATATATAAAAAAATATATTTCTTGGTTTGTTTCCATTATAGTAGCATCATTCGGTCTATATAATTGGATATTTGTCATGTTTTATAAAAATAAAAGTGACAAGCGTCCGGATATATGGAAAGTTCCGAGAGACAAAATTAAAGAAAGGTCAGAAGAAGAACCATTTTTTCGATTAATCAATATGATTACCTATATTCCGTTATTTTTTCCTCACTATTTGGAACAAACGATTGTAAAATGGATACCGGAAAAAATCCTTTGTATATTAAAAAAGAATGGAGAAACATACCAAAGCGCAATGCTTATATTATATATGTTATTGTTAGTTGCTCTTACGGTTATTACATACCACTCATATACATGGATAAAAGTTACAATTATTAGTCTAGCACGTTATAAGTTTGAAGGTGTCTTGTCTATGGTAATATATCCCAGTGCTCTTATATTATATATAATGTCATTAATGGAGAAATATCCCAATATAATGGATTATTTTATAATTCTCACCGCCATTGGTTGGGTTATTGAAAAGGTAGTAGTACTCCTTATTCTACTATTCATTGGAGTTCCAATGGCAATTCTAATGTGTTTGATATATCTAATTACGTTTACTTTATTTGGAATCATGCTGTTTAAAGAGAAATCTACTATGATGGAAATAAAAGTACATATGGATGACTTTTTTAATGCATATAAACCCAAGGAAAGAGAAGATACCGATTGTACCCCGCTAGGGTTTTTTGATAAACTTGTTAATTACATAATCATAATATTCAATAAAATGTATGATAACTGCATTCAACTAGGGCTTATATTAATGATGTTAAGCGCAATCATTGATTCTAGTATGAATTTAAAAAGCAATGCTCTTAAACTTGTGATATTAGCAATCACATGTACGATCATAGCATTAGTTGCGATGTTCTCGTTTGTCGGCAAACCTGACAAAACTGCCGTATATAATGAAAATAGAGATACTATTAAAACGCCAATCAACCCCGATTATGTAAAATACAAAACGAAAGAATTTACTGATATGTTAAATCCGAATAAAAATATATAATACCAATATCAATATAAACGGTTTATTTGATTATGTATATTATTCGGGATCATGGGAAAGAATAAAAAGAAGTCATCTCAATCAAAAAATAAACAATCTCAATCAAAAAATAAACAATCTCAATCTAACAAACCAACATCGTCTCCTAATTCTGTATCAATGGATGCACAATACTTATCCAAATATCCATTGGTGAGTATTTGTACACCAACATTTAATAGACGACCTTTCATTCAAAATATGTTTCAGTGCTTCCGTAATCAAGACTACCCCGCGGATCGCATTGAATGGATTATTGTAGATGACGGTACTGATAAAATTAAGGATTTGATTGTAGCATCAAATATCCCACAAATCCGATATTTCGAAGTAGAAAACAAAATGTTTCTTGGTGCAAAAAGAAATTATATGCATAAATTTGTTCGCGGATCTATTGTGGTGTATATGGACGATGATGATTACTATCCACCCGAACGCATTTCACATGCTGTAGAACGTCTTCAGAATAATCCGGAAGCATTGTGTGCGGGTTCTAGTGAAATTTATGTTTATTTCAAAGGAATGAATAAGATGATACAATGTGGTCCATATGGTCCTAATCATTCTACCGCGGGAACATTTGCCTTTAAAACCAAACTTCTAGAACAAACCAAATATGACGATACTGCTGCTCTCGCTGAAGAAAGGGCATTTTTAAAAGGATATACGATTCCGTTCGTTCAATTAGATCCATTGAAAACCATTTTGGTTTTCTCACACGAACATAATACATTTGACAAGCGTAAGATGTTCGAACAAAAACAGAATGAAAAATACTTTAAAGAATCACCAAAAACAGTAGAGACGTTTATAAGCAAAGCGTCAGAACATGATATTAAAAAATTCTTTATGGAAGACATTGACGGATTATTAGATAAATATGACCCTGGAAAACCTGAAATGAAGCCTGAAGTGTTAGAACAAATTAATGAAATTGAAGCAAAACGAGCACAAATGATGAAAGACGCGCAAGCACAACAAAACGCACCTATAGTATTGCAACGAGAAGGACAACCACCACTTACATTAACCACACCCCAAATCATTCAGATTATTAACCAACATAAAGAGGAAATAGAACAACTGAAAAAACAAAACGCACAATGCATGCAATTCACACAATTGCTACAGAAAAAAATTATCGAATTAACACAACAATCACAAGGAAAATCAAATAATACATCAGAAACAGAACAATTAATACAACAAATTAGGGCATTGACAAGTAGAAACGAGCATTTAGAAGCACAACAAAACGCACCAATGATGTTAGAACGCGAAGGTCAACCGCCAATCGCATTAACAACACACCAAATCCTTGACATTATTAACCAACATAAAGAAGAAATAGTACAACTGAAAAAACAATTGCTACAACCGAAACTACTTGAAGTGACAAAAAATACGTCAATTGACAACCTGGAAAAAGAACAATCGCTTCGTATTCCAACACAATGCAATGAAACGTTAGAAGAATAATTATTTGTTTGGATTTGATAAAATTATATTAATTTTATCAATTCTAATTACTACCGCGAACAACTAGATGCCATCATCATTGTCAATTTTGGTTAACGCATCTTTTTTTACGCTTTTATCGATGTATCTGTATATACGCTGTAAATCAAGTTTATTAATGTTATAATTTTCAAATATTTGTTCTATGTCATTCATAATCTCTTGATTATTTATAAAGTCGCCCGAATGTAAAATACGAATGTCTTGAAACATAGTTATAATATCATATTTATCAAGATCTAATTCTTGACATATGCTATAAATAAACATCATATTATTGTACTCGGTAGAATATTTGGTTAACACTTTGGTAAAACGAACCTCTGGGGGGTGGAATTGATTACCATTTTCTTTAAAATTATCATGATATATTTTATTATTATTGAAAGTCTTCATTAATGAACTCATTTCATTAAACTGCCATATTTGGTTTTGAAACGTAATTCGATCAATATAATCCGCGTAACATATTTTATCCAATATTTTATGATAAACGGGAATTGATCTGCTACGTTTGTACTTTTCGATCATGTCTACAACATTTTCATGCCACAATAATGCTACAATGGTTCGCTCGGTCTCGTTCATAATCATATTATGGTCGGCTAATGGAATTTTCTTATTAATTAAGGTATGTGTTATTTTTTTAGAATCTTCATTATTTGATTTTTTTCGAAAAATGGTCGATAGAGTGTCTCCTTCAAGCAGTTCGGGTTTTTTTGTATAAATGTCATATATAAAGTTTAGTTTACGGACATCATTTTGAGTATAATCAAGTAGCATGTTTAACGTATCATTATTAATCTCAGTCAATTTCGGACAAATTCTAGTTAAAATATTTTTTATTTGATCTCGAGTTGGTAATTTTAATTCAAACGTATTGCATACTTTCATTAACTCGCGTATTTTTTTATCAACACAACAGTTTCCGATACATATTATAGGGTTCATTGTAAAATTTTCAAGTTTTTGTTTTTTTGTTTTTTTTTGTCGTATTAACTTAACTAATGCGGATATACCCCCCTTATCTCCATTATTCATTCCATCTATTTCATCCATTACAATAGCAATTCGTTTTACATTTTTTGTCATCATATCCAAGACATTTCTATTTGAAATATTATTACTGGTTATCGTATTTATCAATCCAGTATTTCGAACATCACCCGCATCGTATTTAATAACATCGTAATTCATGTCCTTCAATAAATTTGTAACAAATGTTGTTTTTCCGGATCCAGGAGAACCATATATATAAATGCCCTTTTTATAGGTTAAGTCCTTGCACTTGGAATCAAAATCACCCAATATTTGTTTTATGTCATTTGATATTGCTTCTCTTTCAAAAATACGATTTAATTCTATATTTGTAATAATATTTTCCATGCTGGTTATAATTATATACTGTTACTTTTATAACTCATTTATTACGAATAATATTATCGAATGAAAATATTATTATATTTACCGTTCACATTTATGCGAAAGAGTTGAAATTTGCGGTTCTTGGTATAAAGTTACTTGACGTATTGGATAACATACCATACCTAGAATAATTATTATTTGTACCATAATATTGCCCGGGCATACCTCCATTTGGTTGACCTTGGTTCATCGCCATAGCACCGGACGCACCTCCAACAATGTCCTTTGCTAATCCAATAACGCCACCAACCGCGTCCTTTGCTAGACCAACTGTTCCTCCAACCGCATCCTTTGCTAGACCAACTGTTCCTCCAACCGCATCTTTTGTGAGATCAACCCCTCCAATTACCGCATCTTTTGTGAGATCAACTGTTCCTCCTACCGCATCTTTTGTGAGATCAACCCCTCCGTCAACCGCATCTTTTGCTAGACCAACCACACTGTTGGCTACAGTGCCAATTTCATTTGCCGTGTTGTTTACAATATTTCCATTGTCGTCTTTTACTATAGATTTTTTATTTGCGCCAACTGTTCCGGAACCGCCCGCGCCACCACAATTCGTACATGCTACATTGCCCGGACACATAGGACATGACGGACAAACGGGTGGAACAATCTTCGTTTTTAATACATAATCATTGGAATTCGATTTTGAATCATCCGAATTCGATGATGAGCCGTCAGAATATGGATTTTTTTCGCATTTACCATCGCTACTTGAAGTTGGTTTTTCGACAGTACCTTGATTATCAATTCCGTATAAAGTAAATCGTTTTACATTCCTTAATATTAAAGAATCTACTAAACTCGATTCAAATCCAATAATCGAAACAAGTGTATTCTCATTATCTTTGATATACAATACAATATTGTTACCTTGGCCGTCTAATTTAAACCATCCTTTTAGTTCGGCATATTTTTCTTGGTTCTCATGTGTCATGTCAGACTTGTATTTTTCTTTCACGTCGCTTCTTTGTATGGTATCACCGTTACCGTTATAAATAACAATGCTTCCTTCATCATTTTCTTTACGTATTACTAAATGAGAAGTTGGAACGTCATATAATACATATTTATCGACTTGATATAAATCATGATCTCCATATTTGTCAATTTGCACATATTTGTTATTTTTATCATCGGTTGTATTTGCGTAACTGGTAATATCGATCTGACTAGGACTAAACATTGTGGTCTTGTCATTTGAAAAACAAAAAATACCTCTTGGATTCACTTTATTGTCTTTGTTCTCAAATAATGTTAAATATGTTTTCTGTTTCCATGGGATATAAAATACCGTTGTTGCGGGGGCAAACTTACTTTGACTAACATAACTCCATGATGTATATGATGAAGATAAACTAGAAATTGTACTTTCTTTTGTTGGAAGTGTTGATTTATCATTTGATGTAACATCATACATATAACTTTCAGCGCCCGATCGTAAAGTAATAATCAACTGTTTTAATGTAGGCGTGTTAGAAGTCATATTAGTATTTCCTTCAGTAGTATCATCTGCATCAGATTCGGTAGAAGTCGTATTAGTATCATCTGCATCAGATTCGGTAGAAGTCGCATTGGTATCATCTGCATCAGATTCGGTTACATTGCTGGGAACAGATCCAGTAGAAGTCATATTAGTATTTCCTTCAGATCCAGTAGATTTAGACCATTCAACTACCGACTCAACAATATTACCATTTTTTTTATCATAAAATATTGTTTCGGTCAACTGGGTTAATGGTGATGTGGTTGAATATTCGGCTAGTATAAATTCACTAAATTGTCCGTTGTCATTAAACATATTTTCAACACCTTCAACATAATACAAGTTTTTCAAGTAAATCGTTATTACTAAAACTATCAGTATGAGTAAAAACATCATTAGGGGTGTTAATGTGAAACGATTCATTATATAGACTATATAACGAAAAATATCTTGTAATGAAAAATTGAAATAGATAGTTATTTTTAAAGTTACAGCATTATAATTATGGAATCATCAATTAAAGCAACAAGTAAAAAGGAACCTGTTATATTAGAACGATTCTATAACAGTGAGAACAATCTACATGAAATATCAATAGATGAAGCCGGTAGAGGGTGTATGTTTGGTCGTGTCTATATAGCGTCTGTTATTCTGCCTAAAAACCCTGAATTGTTCTCGGGTGTTGATATTAAAGATAGTAAAAAATTCAGTTCTAAAACAAAAATACATGAAATGGCAGATTATATCAAAGAACATGCTCTCGTGTGGAATATTGAATATATAGAGGCAGATGTTATTGATCGTGTTAATATTCTATCATCTGTAATGAAAGGAATGCATACATGCATATCAGAATCTATATCAAAAACAACTAATATAACTAACATAGATCATAATATGACAAATTTTATGGCAGTGATTGACGGTAATTATTTCAAACCATATGGTTATTTCGATAATACTACAAATGAGTTTCAATATATGGAACATGTTACAGTTGAAAAAGGGGACGGAAAATATATGGCAATTGCGGCGGCGAGTATACTAGCAAAGACTGCTAGGGATGATTATATCATTGAAATGTGTAATCAATACCCAATTCTTTCCGAATATTATGGATTGAATACAAATATGGGATATGGAACAAAGGCTCACATGGAAGGTATTCAAAAATACGGAATTACGCAGTGGCATCGACGCACTTTTGGTTGCTGTAAAACAGCAGACGTTAAGATAATAGAATAAAATACATATTATGATACCCATCATATTGCTTTATTTAGGCATCGATACAAACTATTTTTTTCCATCTATATAATAACTACCAAATTGATATGTCGTTTACTAGATTTCATGACGATCCACACCGAATACAAAAACAAATAGAAGAGAGCAGTTTCACTGGGAGATATATGTTAAACACACCCGGTCCGGGCGAAAATTTACCATTTTATGAAGACCCTCAAGTTCGGTTGCAAAAATGGGGAGGTAATTTACAGAATAACACGATTGCTTTAGAAAGTGATTTACACGGATTAACCAGACCATTAAATCGCGACTTAACTGATGATAATAATTATAAAACAAAATCAGTATCAAGTAGTCGCAATAATTATTCATCTGTAGACCCTTTCGTCCAAGAAAGTCGCGCTAGTCACCCCGCATGGATGTACAAAGATTTAGAACAACCTCGTTGGGAATCCCCGTTATTGAATCCTTTGAATGGTTTAGAAAAAGGATTTCATGAGAACATTCAAACACGACTTTTAGAAAAAGATAATCATGTCACTAAATTACCGGTTGTGAATGGTACGTTAGAAAGCAAATACTACCTCGCAGATACATCAATATGTATAACCGGCAAAGAAGATGGTTGTCGTGGAACGTTTTATTCAAATAGATAAATTAAAACACCAAGGTGGAATATTATATAAAAGTAATATATTTATATAGTATAAAATGGAAGTTATTGTTCCGCTATTTGCGTTATCTAGTCTGTATTTCATTAATAACCAGAATAACAAAAAAAAGGTTGATAATTTCTCAAACCAATATAATTTGCCAAATACGAATGTGCCTGATGAAAATTATCCGGTTGATCCAAATGATACTGAAAAAACAGCAGAATTATCCGTAAACAATAAATATGACAATGGTGGAGGTGTATATACTGATAAATATTTTAACCAACAACCCGTCGCTGAGTCAAGTTCTGGATCGGAATATACGTCATTAGATGGAAGTCAAGTAGGAAAAGAGCATTTTAAACATAATAATATGCAACCTTTTTTTGGTGGAAACTTGAATACAAGTGCAAGTCATGAAAGCGCGAATGAGAGTATATTAGACAATGCTACCGGTGCGGGTTCACAAAGCATTAAAAAACAAGAACAGTCTCCGATGTTTGCACCGGGAGAAAGCGTTCAATGGGCGAATGGTATGCCCAACCAAAGTGATTTTATAAAATCGCGTATAAATCCCAGTATGAAGATGTCTAATGTGAATCCATTTAAACAAGAAAGCGTTGCACCCGGTCTAGGATTAGGGTATACTGCCGAAGGTTCTGGTGGTTTCAATTCGGGTATGGCGGAACGAGATGCGTGGAAACCAAAAACCGCAGACGAATTAAGAGTAGACAATAATCCAAAATCGTCTGGATATATCATGTATGGACATGAGGGTCCCGCGAATAGCCATATTCAAAATAACATAACACGAGAACAGATGGGTATCATGGAAAAACATCGCCCTGAGCGTAGTTTTGAATTAGATCAGCGAAATGCAGGAGACAATACTGACATTGGTCGTTTATTTACAACCGGAGGCGTTGAAAAGGGACAAACTATGCGCGGAATACCAGTAGCAAAAAACGTGTCTCGTCCAGATACCGCCGTTCAATATACAGGTGTAGCCAGTCATCAAAATGATGGGACATATGTTCCGGGAGAATATATGGAATCTACCAATCAGCAATTGGGTAGTGTCAATCTTGGCGGTGCAAACGCACAGGGTAAATATACACCAACCGAATCCGATTATGGTATTAAATCTAAACAAGCATACCCGAATAATAGAACTGTTAACAAACAAGATAGTTATTTCGGATTAGTGAGTGGAAGCATAGGTGCGGCGGTGTCTCCATTGATCGATATGTTACGTCCATCTAGAAAAGAAAATGTAATTGGTACATTACGTCCATATCAAAATCCGGGTACAAGTGTACCCCAACCTTACATATTTAATCCCGCAGATAAATTACCAACTACTGTACGTGAAACAACTGAAATTTCAAAAAATCACATGAATGTAAATGCTAATCAAAATGGAGGTGGATATCAAGTAGCAAAACATCAAACCGCATATACAAATCGCAATGAAACCGTCGATTTCCAATATTCGGGCATTGCTGGGGCCGGTGATGGAACTAGACAACCATCATCATATGAATCTGGATATAATCAGCGAAATAATGATATTAAATCAAGTACCATAAAGGGTCACATGGTAAAAGGCAATATGTCATTACTGAATTCTGAAGTAAATGTTAGACAAGTTTCTCGTGATAATCAATTAAAAAATAATCGCCAAGTTACTGCTACAATGCCTTATAAAACACCAGATTCGACTACTATGGGAAGACTATCTGGGAGCGATAAGAATTTATATTCTAGTATTCAAACCGATAGAACTAATTCTGAGTTTAGAACGAATCTTCAATCAAATCCATACGTATTAGATCACCGTAAGGGATTATAAGTTGTAAATAATAATCTATATTGTTATTTACATCATAAATTATGTAGTGGGATACGCAAGATATAATAATATACTTGTTATTCCCGCACCATTTGTAATAGTTAGTGTATGAGTGCCATCCGTTGGGAGGTCATCTGTGGTGCTATCTGGAGTTGCCTTCGCCTTTGCCTTTTGTTTTGCCGATTTTTCAAATTTATGTTTTATTGATCCAATCGCGTCGCCCTTATCATTAAATATATCTCCCGATTCTATTATATTTATTGCATTATCTCCTATATCTAACCCATTGACCGGACACTCATACTCATCAGTTACATTAAAACACGAGTCTCCAAACGCATTTTTGTTATATCCAATTGGCATTAATCCTGTGTTGAAATAGTCTGTCAAATTATCTTTATTCAATACTTTATTTGCATTTCCGGCGGGTCGTTCTTTATTCTCATTATTGAAGAAATCTCCCCATAAATCAAGTTGATATTTATTATTTTCGGTATTGTTAACTATTGTCAGTGTAAATTGGTTAGGAAATGTATCGTTTGTTTTTGGCGTGATAATCAGCAAATTATTATTATACGCACCTGCATCAAGATCAACCGGTAGTGTAGTACTATTGCGTCGCACTGGTATCGTATATTTATCATCCGGTATAATAACATTGCTTGGTAATTTGGTTTTTATAAATGCCAGTTTTTCATTATAAATAGTTGATAATGATATATTACGTGGAATAGTCTCATTTAACATTGACGTTCGGGTTTTACCGCTCGGGTTATTTAAAGATACACTAGTTATATTATATACTGGCAAATTTACTATACCAGTTGATTCAGTATCCACGTCTAACATATAGACATCTTTCCTGGTCGAACTTAATATTTGTCTTCTTATTAATTCTGTTTTTGTGAATTCTGTTTGTATTAATTTTATTTTCTCCAATAACATTGTGTTTGGTCTACCTAATGTATTTACCGGAGTCTGGGTTGGAAAAACGATTTCCGCTTTAGGCAATGAATAATCTATTGAACGATTGTCTGTATCTGTATTTGTTAATTGCATTTGTAAATCAAATGATTTCAACTTTATTGGTGACATTTTTGGTTTTGCCATCTCTTTTGCTAGAGTTACCAATCCGCTATTTATTTCTTTTTTTCTCTCTTCCTCCGATTTACACAGTTCTGGGTTAGGACAACTATTCGCATTACCAGCAATGTCGTCTATATTTTCCATTCCCTCATACCTTACGTATGAGTACCAAAATAAAATTAATAATGTAATAATAACAATGCTTAGATAGATGATTCTTGTTTTATTCATTTCTTATATATTATAAGGATTATATTATAACTTCACCAAACTTCCCATATACAATAATAATCCGGTTATATTTCTACCACTCTCTATAGTGACTATAATCTCCTCATTGGTAGACGTCTTGCTTGTGTTTGTTTTTAACGCATATCCTATTTTGGTTCCATCGATATCAAATATGTCCCCAGTTTGAATTATATTGATGATGCGTGTACCCAATTCAAAATCACCTACAGTACATGTTAAAGTATTAGACTTTACAAAACATTCCTTGCTAAATGCATCTTTACTATATGTAAATCCCGGAATAGTATTCGCATCCATATCAGGAACATACAATGATAAATTACCGGGACCTATTACTGAATTTGGATTACCCGGAGGTCTGGATTTTGAGGCATTCGTGTAATGATCGCCCCATAAATCAATACTCATATTTGTTGATTGCGTATTGTTCTCTAGTTTGAATTGAAAATACAATGGAAATGTATCCTTTGTTTTGGGCGAAACCATAATAAAAGTATTTACTGATTCTGTTGTTCTTTTTTTACTAGATGGCAATTTTAAACTATCAAGTTGTACGTTTGACGGAGTGTTATCTATAATAATATCGGTGGTTGGCTTGGTTATATTACTATCAGATTTGATAGATGATATGTTATACTCCAACTGCGACGGAATGCTATTATTTGTCTCGGTTATTATAGATATGTCTGTATTATTTTTTTTAGCATTGCCAAAAATATCACTTGCGCTTACATCATTACCGCCTTTGTTTGTCATTGTAACAATAAATGTAGACGGTTCATCATTTAACCCTTCGTTAATAACACTATTTATGTTCCTCCTAATTAAGTATATCAATAATACTAATAAACATATCAACACTAAAATTGTCAATATTCTAGACGTTTTTATATTGAATTTCATACCTTTCTTATTATAAAGTATCATAATAATTTGAATTAAACAATCAAATTATTATAGCAAATAGCTCTTACTGGAATTCGAATCCAGGTTCGTTGAGTCATGTACATGTAAACATCATTTATGTAAAATGTATTTCAAAGTCAACAGTGATAACCACTACACTATAAGAGCAAATGTACCCGCATGGTACCACAATATTTTTAATTGGGAAATATTGACCCCCATTATGTTGCACGGTATGGGGTTTGAACCCATGCACTTACGTACCAGGTGTAATAGATTCCAAAAGAATCGCTTAAGTCTGGCTCCTTAGACCACTCGGACAACCGTGCTTGTAAACAGTTTAAGACATATTTAGGTCTGTAGCCCCTTAAGAGACTCGAACTCTTCACCTTACGCTTACTAAGCGTATGCTCTAACCAGATGAGCTAAAGGGGCATCGACAGTTACAGGATTCGAACCTGTGCGGGAATATCCCAAATGATTTCGAGTCATTCTCCTTAACCGCTCGGACAAACTGCCATTATGAATCCTACCCGTTTATACAAAATTCGGTAGGATTCTCTAACTGAGCTCTCTACGCGAATCGAACGCGTGACCACTACCTTACGAAGGTAGCGCTCTACCTCTGAGCTAAAAGAGCACTATATACATCCATATATACACTATATACGTCCCCCCACAACATATATAACAATCTTACTTTATATTATTTTTACGCTATTATATTTAATGCGCAATATCGTAAAATTTGAATCCAACTAACTGTGCGATAAAAGAAATCATGACCGACCTGTCTTTTACCGAACAACCGTCATTTCTTTCATCTGGTTTGTTGAATACACCGACCGAAAATTGAAATCTTAAAATTATACTATTCAAGTATAATTTTATTAAGGACACTATAATGGATATATCTTTTACAGAAGAACCATCGTTTATAGAGGCATACGAGTTCTATATCGATACTATTAACTCATCTGAAGGAGATGAAGTTGAACGTCTCGTAGTAGAAGAAGTAGAAACTTCTATAGATAACGATAATATCAATGAAATCCAATATTCTGACTGCGAAATATGGGATTTATTAATCCGTCACGATATAACAACCCTCAAAAAACCGATTGAATATTTATTACTTGAGTTTGGAACAAGTGAGCCATGTAATAGATTTGATGTTGGAAACAGCATCGAATTTATTCTATGTGATTACATAGAATCATGTGGATTAAAAGTGAATGAATTACCCAATGCTAAACGATTTGATCTAGATATACCTAATTATAAGAAATTATCTATCAAATATAGTAGTACGGGCGACATCACGTTACATAATTCAAATAGTTGTATAAATGTAGACCTTGAAATGAAGGACACTATATTGCTAACTCCCGATGGATTATATTTATTGACAGATGAAGAATTAAAAAAAAATAACATCAATATTGCAGATTACATTCAAAATAATGGAGATAGTCTGAAATTAAAACGAAAAATTATAAAAGAACTACATAAAATAAATTACCCGTATATTTACAATATACACATAGAACATGACAAAATTAATTGTAAAAATAGATTATGCAGTAAGGTGTTTTATAAAGAATTTATGAAAGAATATGATGAATCAAACAAATAGAGGTTCGTCATTTATGAGAAATCTCGCACATCTTTCTATCATCTTAACATTTACCGCATTTCCAAATTGACTGTATGCTTTTTTATCATCATCGTGAATAATATAGTTTTCGGGGAATGACTGAAGTCGCGCACATTCTCGTGGAGTCAAGTATCTTGATTTGGGTCCGTAAATAGGTATCATAGAAGCCATCGCAACTAATGTAGGCGAATAATCAATATTTTTTATTCTGATTCCCGACCCACGAGGGCTCCATAGAACTTGTTCCATAGTCAAATTATCTGATCCAGTTTGCCATTCTAGTTTTCTAACTGCCCCCAACCATAAAGGTTTGTTTCTAGATTCAATTAGCCACGGTTGTAGTACGTGTATATTTGTATTGTAAAACTCTCTATTTTTGTCTATCCAATTCGTATACTTCGCATAGAAATCATCCTGTGCCTTTTTAATATTTTTTTCATTTTCCTCTTTATTTAACTTCTTATCGTTTTTTGTAATACTAGTATTATTTCCATTACTATCCCACCAATCCGTCCATACTGGAAATTTAGGTATGGCTATATTATTTTCATTACAAACCTCTAAAAATTTACCCCAAACTATTTCGGTTTCCTTTAATTTATCGGGTATATTATACTTATTATTTACTGTTTCGTCAATAATATCTTTCAATGAGGTTTGTTTAATATTTTTTTTGGAGATAGATGGTAATTTCGGTAACTCGCCCAAATCCTTTCGTTTACACATTATAATTACTCGTTCTCTAGATTGAGGAACTCCAAAATAAAGGGTATTTAATATAACCGTTTTCTCATATGTATAATAATTTAGTTTGTCTATTTGTTCTTTTATAATATTCCAGGTATTACCATTATCGTGAGTTGCTAAGTTTCTCACATTTTCAAGAATTAAATATTTAGGGTTGTGATGCTTTATTATCTTACAAATATCGAAGAATATATTTCCACGTTTATCATCAAATCCCCTTTGTTCTCCTGCCTTGGAAAATGGTTGACATGGAAATCCCGCACATAATATATCAAAATTCGGAATAGTATGAATTTCGATTTTTGATAAATCGTCTAGTGGTTCTAGATTGTGATTTATTAGATAATTGTCTCGACAATCCTTGTTTATATCACTTGCCATAACACATTCGTGACCCATATTGGCTAATGCATAATGAAAACCACCAATACCACAACATAAATCAATAAACTTTAATTTAGAACCAACAATTTTATGTTGTCTGTGTGTTTTATTTGATTCGTTATGTTCCATAACTTATACTATATTAATATTTATATCGTCACGTTCAGAAATCAATTTTGTAGCATTTGCAAATTGTATACAAGTGAGAACGCGATTGTATATAATAAAATTGAAATACTTTATAATATACAAGGACACCTATCCAATAACAAAATAATCATGTCAACCCAAGTATTTACAATCCCTCGTTTCATGTTAACCTTAGGTAAGGTTGCAGTAGATAACATGAAGATACGAAAACAAGCACTCATTATGGCAAAGAGAGACGAAGCAATTAAGAAGAAGTCATTGCTCGCCTTAACCAGAGAGGTAAAATTTGCTGAAAAAGAAACCAAAAAACAAATTAGATTTATAGAAAAAGAAGCAAGAGTCGCCAGACAATCGATCATAACTAATCTCAAGAAGGAAAACAAACTTAAATCGATTGATTCAACTAAGGAATTCAAACTTCAACACCGCTTAGTAAAAGGAGAGATTACTCGATTAAATCGCGCAATCGCGCGACAAGAAAAATCAATTAACAAGATTAAAACAACAATCGCATAAAACAAAATAAACAAAAAATAAAAACGACTATTGTCTTTTTTATTTTTAACAAAATGCAACGTTCCGACGGGTCACCGCATAATTATTTTGGGGTCCAATATAGATATCATCACTAACATCATCGCTCATTATACTTTCGTCTGAATCACTTTCATCCTCATTATCGCTACATTTATCATAACTAAATTCACGTTGTTCTTCAAACTCATCAAATCCGTTAAATAATATATATTCCATATATTGAAACAAAAAGTCCAAACACGTCATTACAATGAATAATGGCATCTATTTAAACCCATTTACATATTTTGTTTATACGTTTCCAATATGCGCGTTAATCATTGCGCATATGATGTTCGATGTTATTATATATCCGAATAGATACAGTGTCAGAGACATAGTATATAATTCCCGACCCTACTACAATCCATATTGTATAAATACATAGTGCTGAAATAGGTTCCATTTCTATAACTAAATAAATTATATATTTGTAAACAAACTGTATAAATATATAAACCCGTATACATAAAACACTAAATATGTATCGTTCAAACTCATTAAATACTCAAAATGACCTACTATTGAGTAATTTAATGGAATTTTACAAAACACACGATAATTTAGATAATATGATGAAGATTATTAATGGAGAATCTAAAATTTCATTACGGATCGTAGATTGGTTTGTAACAAACTTCGCAAAGAAATATTATACAGTATATGAAATGTCGACAACCCGCGGAGATCTAACAATTATGGATCGGTTTAAGGTATATAATGATTACAAATTGAAACTAAAGGCTTATTCAAAAAAACGATTCGATCCGTTTTGTCGTTGGGATCGTATTTCAATTCCATATAATGAAGACCAATTAATGGAAACCACAATAGGTCAATTAAACTTTTTTAAATGGGCGATTGAGAACCATATTGTAGAATATATTCAAAAAAATTATGAAACTATCGAAAATGACATGAATAAGCGTAATCTCACTACTAAAAAACGCATACCCCTCGACGGACCATCCGATAAAACCGACAATGTTAATACTAAAACAAGAAAACGTCGCGAAGAATTGTCAGTATCCGCATGTAAAACAATAAAAAAGGAAAGTGTTAAAATTGTTGTGAAATTTAATTAGATATGGATAGGATATTCATTATACAGAGACAGGTGAGTTGGGTGGAGGAGGCAAACGTGGAGTTGTAGGTTGTAGTGAAATAATATGTTGTATAAATCTTTCGATCTGCAATATCCATCCATTTCCAGGGTCATTGACATCACCGTCTGTATAGGTTGCGTCGGCATTAGTATTAATATCTAACATAGTTACGTCGGCAGTTGTAATATTAGGATCCCATTTTGTATAATTTCCGAGCCAATTATCATGATAGTCCTTACATTTCTTAAGATACGATAGTTCAATCGCACCTTCACCACTTCGCGAACGCTTATTAATTCGTTCAAAACATTTATCAGCGTCTGCGTTTATATAAACATGACCGGATACATGATTGTCTTTCGCATGCTCGCGTGATAACAAACAGTAAATTTTATAATCAATATCAGTTATTGTTTTGTCGTCATGTAACATCTTGGCAAATATTTCTTTATCAGCATCTACTGATCTCTCGCATATCAATACATCACAATTAGGATTATTACGAATCGTATCTCGTATTAATGATAATCGTGTAGTTAATGCCATTACTTGGAATTGAAACGCATATTTAGAAGGTTCTGCATAAAATTTTTGTAAAATTGTTTGTCCGTCATTATCGGTAATTGTTTCCCAAATGTCAACTGGTTCTTTTACGAAAATTATTTTTTTTTTATCATGGAACCGTTTCTGCAGTTCTTGTACGATTGTTGTTTTTCCAGCACCTATATTACCTTCAATAGAAATGATTACAGGACGACACATTTTTAAAGATTGATTATAAATATTCAAAATATTATTTTTGCTAATATATAACTAATATTTTGAATTCAATTTTTTATACAGATAAAAATATGTCATTATTATATAGCATTATGGAGAGACTTCCAAGTGACGACATGAGTGAAATTGACATATCGGTGAATTCTACCGAACGTGCTACTAAATCTAGACGAGAGTCATTTATAGATGGAATAAAAGATATCCAAGAATCAATGAACGATCAAGATTTTAAACAGAAGACAAGTGCATACATTACATTTGGATTGGAAATGTATCGCGTCGTAATGGGAACACTCCTTTTATTGTTTGTTCCACAAAAATGCGGTGACGAATTGTGCACTATGTCAGATTCAATGACAAATTCTGATTCTATGCATGTAGGAAACGTATCTGTCAACTTCTTGACATTTGCTGCATTTTTATTGATGTACGTTGTAGAAATTCGTCGCGAAAACAAAATGATATCCTATTTAGATGTCAATAAAGAATTTCCATCAGATAACGATGCTGTCGGTGAGGCATTATTACTTTTGCCCGAAAATAAAAGACAAGTAATATTAAACCTAGATGGTTCTTATCAAAAGGCGTGTTATCTCGCTGCGTTTTTTTATCTAGTAAATTCCATATATAGTGGCATTGTAATATACGACAATTACTTTGATAGTAAAACAACAACTGTATTCATTACCAACTTGTTATTTTTAGCAGGCAAACTAAGTGATGTATATGGCCTTGCAAACACCGATACCAATATTTTTTATTCGGCCTATCTTAAAGACAAGGTCCAGTATAATTATGCTGATCCAGATAAGGTTAAAGAAGAGCCAGTGGTAGTTGAAGTTGAAGATGCGATCGAAGAGGAACCCAAAGAACCTACGGATGGGAACGCAGAAGAATCCGTCTAATTATAATGCACGAGTTGGTTTATAAAATAAAATATCTAGAAATTTACTCGTAGTAGGAAACTCATCTTCTCCGTAAATATCTTGTAACAATAGCCATTCGAACATTCCACCCACGTATAAATATACATTAGTAAACCCTAGATTTGATAATTGCTTTGCCTTCTTGTTAACATTTTCATCATTTGCGTTTGTGCCATATACTACAATTTGAGGGGTGAAATCATATTGAGTTAATCGTTCATTTATAATTGACTCTTCTGAATCGTGAGAAATAGTATTTTTAATTAAACATTGTTGGTTGTTTGGTTCTAATGTATTTATTATTATATAATCTTTTGGTTTGGATATAATATACTGCACGTCTTCAAACGATACATTTTTTTGCGTTTGTTGGAAAAAACCTTGAAACATTTCTACATGTATATCTAATTTTATTTCTATATTTTTTATGAAAAATTGAATATATAAATACAATATCTTTAAACAGAAATTACCACTTATTACTATAATAATCAACATGGATCTTGCACAACGTAAATTAGTCAAATCGGAATGGGAATCTATTGAAATCCCAGTTTCATCACATGAAAAAAAAATCTTACAAATGATAAATGTTGGATATCATGATGTTAATATTCACAGTAATATTAACCAGTCGTTGTATTCATTTGTAAAGATCGATAAAAATGATGGCACTGAACTCATGTTATTTCAAAAGTATTTCGAACCCAATTTACGAAAATTATTCGAAAAATACGGAAAAAAGACCCCACTCGAGAATATACATTTTCCCGAATCTGTAGATAAAATCAAAACACTAAAAAAAATCGATAAATTACGTATTCAAAATTTAGAATCTAATATTGGCGATAATAAATCATCGATCTTTGAATACATTCTATTGGACTTAATGACTAGTCTATTAAAACACGTACATAAAAGAAAACCAAAATACGCATTCTACTTATACACTCTTTTACAATTAAACAAAGCAACTATTACCAATCTAAACTGTCATTTCATGCGTATTTTGGGCGAAGTTACCCAATATGTCAACTCGTTTACCAAAACTAGTGAAATTATTACTAACGCATATGATTTTATTGAAAAAAATCCGCATTTGTTAAAATATGAAGATAAAACGTTATTTCATCATCAGAAAGAATTATACAATATATTTGATAATACTAATGCCATTCCGAAATTAGTACTGTATACAGCGCCAACTGGTACTGGAAAGACACTTTCACCAATCGGTCTATCTAATAATTATAGAATTATATTTGTTTGTGTTGCTAGACACATTGGGCTTGCACTGGCAAAGGCGTCTATCTCCATGGAAAAAAAGGTTGCGTTCGCATTTGGATGTGAATCAGCCGCAGATATACGTCTACATTACTTTTCAGCAGTTGATTATACGCGAAATAAAAGGTCGGGTGGCATTGGTAAAGTTGATAATAGTGTAGGTACCAATGTTGAAATTATGATTTGTGACGTTCAATCCTACATCACGGCAATGCATTATATGATAGCATTCAATCAAACTGATAAAATTATTACATATTGGGATGAACCTACTATTACTATGGATTATGAGAATCACGATTTACATTCTATAATTCATTCTAATTGGGTTAATAATAAAATCCCGAATATGGTTCTATCATGTGCGACTTTGCCAACACAAGACGAATTACAGCCGGTATTTCATGATTTTCAGTCAACATTTACAAATGCTGAAGTACATACAATTACTAGTTATGACTGTCGAAAATCCATTTCCATCTTAAATAAATCAGGATATTGTGCGCTTCCTCATTATTTATATGAAGACTATTATAACATGATATCGTGTGCTCGCTATTGCGAATCCAATAAAACACTTCTACGATATTTTGATTTGCGTGAGATTATCACATTCATTGAATATATTAATTCAAATAATCTAATTGAGGATGATTATAAAATCGACACCTATTTTACTGGTAATATCAGTGATATTACGATGAATCGACTCAAAGAATATTACCTCGACTTGCTATTACTAGTCGAAGAAAGTGATTGGAATATGATTTACACTCATTTAAATAGTGTAAAACGTAAGAAATTTGATTTAAATAAAGACGCTACTGGTATATCAATCACCACATCTGACGCATATACATTGACGGATGGCCCAACTATTTTCCTAGCAGACGATGTTGATAAAATCGGGAACTTTTACATTCAACAGACCAATATTCAACCGTCGGTATTTGAAACGATATTGTCAAGAATTACTAAAAATGCCGATATTATCAAACGCATCGAATATCTTGAAGGCGAAATTTTATCAAAAGAAGTAAAAAATGATAATTATAGTGAGTCTAAAGTTGTCAGAGATAGTGGACGTTTATGTAAGGAATCTGAAGAATGGGCGAATGAAATTAATAAGTTAAGAAAAGAAATTAAGTTAGTAACATTGGATTCCGTATATGTTCCAAATACACGACCACATCAATCTCGATGGTCGCCAGATGGTGAGATACATGAAAATGCGTTTGTATCAAATATTGATGATATTACCTCAAAAGAAATTATGCAATTAAATATCGATAATCATTTGAAAGTATTGCTTCTCCTTGGCATTGGTATGTTTATCGACAATCCAAATATTGCGTATATGGAAATAATGAAGCGTTTGGCCGACGAACAAAAATTATTCATTATTATAGCATCAAGCGATTATATATATGGAACAAATTATCAGTTTTGTCATGGATTTATTGGGAAAGACCTTACCAATATGACACCACAAAAAACACTACAAGCAATGGGGCGTATTGGTAGAAACCATATTCAACAAGATTATACTATTCGATTTCGGGATGACGATATGATTCATAGATTGTTTCAAAAACCAACTATAAATACTGAAGCAAATAATATGTGTTCGCTAT
>Ga0209658_1000697_pt1 | contig 23101 bp, 25 predicted proteins | sample SaaInlV_150m_DNA_6_FD_184656 | JGI IMG/M metagenome (GOLD analysis project Ga0209658, IMG submission 184656) | Marine microbial communities from expanding oxygen minimum zones in the Saanich Inlet - SI037_S4LV_150m_DNA (SPAdes) (version 2) | ecosystem: Environmental > Aquatic > Marine >...
CTTCGCTGAAAAACTCGATGAATTATTGGAGGATAATATTCCTAGTGAACCCGTTCTTGATTTAGAAGAATCCTGTGCGCTCTTATTTTGGACTACAGATGATTCAAGAGTGGTTGGTTTTGCGGTTTTGAATTCAGGGGAACTTCTACTTGGTCCATCAGTTTTCGGAGTCAAGGAACATGATATCAATCTCAATGTCCAATACTACGATGGCGATAATGCAAGAGCTGCGAAAATAGATATTCTAGGGATTACAGAACTCAGAGATATTGCGCCGGAATCAAAACATGACAATTCATTATTATACGAAATTTTAGGTCCTGATTATCTCCCTAATTTAGATCTGACTGATACAGATGGTGACGGTGTTATTGATTACTTTGATCAAGATGATGATGGTGACGGAATTTCCGATTGGGATGACCCTGAATTGAACAAGCAAAAAGGCTCTCTGCCAGCTCCTGGTGTACTTGCCGTAATCTCGATGCTAGGTGCTGCTACAATACTCATGCCTAGAAAGGATGACTGATTCGGCTTGGCTGTATGAACTCTCGTAAGTTGGTTGTAATTGTCCTTTCTGGGCTCTTCCTTCTTACCTCTTGGTCGAGTACTTGGTTTGAGATTACAGCAGTTGGCGTCTACTCAGAGGGGATTGAGAGGGAGCCAACTATCACGACGGAATATATTATTGATAGTAATCAAGAATCATTTGAACTTTCGATAGATAATTCAACTCCTCTCTTACTATACTGGATTAATCGAGAGGATGTATCTCCTGGACAAACGGACACTGAAAATAATTCTAGTGACTCAGCAGGTGGTGGCTCAGAAGAGTTAACATTGGATAACCAAGCCTGCTCGGGCTCATGTCTTGATATGACTCGAGGAATTCTAAAATTGACAATGATAACCATGTTTGCTGTTATTTGTCTGTCACTTGTACGCCCGATTCGCTCAATCAGAATTGCTACTGTTGTTACTTGGGTAATTGGAATCTCGATAATCATAATCGCTATTCCTTTAGCGGTAGCCACCGACTTTGGAATTTCTGGCGGTGATGAGAGTGGTGATGAATCATCAACAGGAGGATTTGACACCAATGCTCAAGAAATGGTTGAAGTCAATCAATTCGCTCATTTCCAACAAGATAGTGGATTTGGCATTTCTTCCAAAGGTTTCCAATTCACCTATGAATCAGTTGGATTTGATCTAGGATTACTGGATGAAGAGGGCAGAGACAACGTCACAAAAAACGCTCCTGCAGAAGGTCAGCCGGGATATGAATCGTTGATTGGCTTCAATGGTAAACTAACCATTGGGCCAGGTTCTTTGATAACTTGGTGGCTGCTTATCGCACCATTGTTAATTCTGAATTTAATTGAAATCAGAGAGTCTTTTGAGGAGGAGTGACAACGAGAGTAAATCAGCTGCTCTTTCCGGTGCATAGAGCATTTTCCATGCTTCTAGATGCTGAGCAGCGACCATAATAACTGCGAACTCATCAGAACTTGCCTTCTCACCGTAGGAAATTGATACCTGTATTTTTGCTAAAAGTTCGATGGATTCTCCGCCCCCAGCAGCCGCATCGAGGTCGATGGCGATATCGGCTTCAATTTCTTCACTATCGAAAATTATCGCTCCATCCCATGGTCCGCTGACCAATGGTCGCCGTCCTTCAATTGGGATGATTTTGCCTCCTTCATCTGCCCAAGCTGCAGCAATTGCACGCGCTGCTGAACCACCGCCGCGCATTCGCAAAGTGCTTCCATTTGGTTCGATGCCGATATGGCGACAAGCTGCAATAAATCCTACTCCATCCGTGCTTGTCGCCGACCAATTTCCATCGACCCGTTTCAATTGATTTACAGCATTAACACCCATTGGTCCATTTACTCCCAATCGAGTTTGTGGTGAATGTTTCAGTGGTGCTGTACAACTCAGCCAAAGTTCTCCGTCGAGGCCGGCAATATTTTCCTCAAATTCATCTATCGATTCAGCCTCGATAAAAACACACTGAGACCCAGACATTCCGAGCGATTCGCCAACGATAGTGAACAACTTTGGTGTTATCGAGTGAGCGATAGGGAAACCTGCGATTCCCCAGTATGTTGGTATTGCCACAGATTCTCGTGTGAATTGTTCCAAATGAAGGTTTCAAGTGAGCCAGTAGAGCCGATTGGTCGATGGATAGTGACTTGGATATAGCAAGACGTGCCACCCCTGCCCCTATAGAAGAGGTAGCAGCAAAGCTCGGACTTGAGCGCAGTGACCTGATTATGCACGGGTCTTCAATTGCTAAAGTCAATTGGGAGTCCATGAAATCGAAGCGAGGTGGAAAGCAAGGTTTCCTAATTTTGGTAACTTCAGTTAATCCGACTCCTTTTGGTGAAGGGAAAACCGTCACGACGATTGGCTTGAATCAAGGCTTGAACCGTCGTGGCCACAATGCAGCATGTGTAATCCGTGAACCTTCGATGGGTCCGGTTTTCGGCATCAAAGGCGGTGCTGCCGGGGGTGGCTTTTCACAAGTTTTGCCGATGGAAGCAATCAATTTGCATTTCACCGGAGACCTTCATGCAGTAACCGCTGCGCACAATTTGTGTTCTGCAATTCTCGATAATCACCTTCATCGAGAAAATGAGTTGGATATTGATACAAACCGTATCTTTTGGCCACGAGTCATCGACATGAACGATAGATCTCTACGCGAGGTTACTATCGGTCTTGGCGGAAAAATGAATGGAGTTGTGCGAACCGATCGCTTCGATATCACCGCTGCAAGTGAAGTAATGGCGATTCTCTCCTTGTCTCGCGATTATGCAGATTTACGAGCTCGCCTCGGTCGAATTGTAATCGCTAATTCGAATACTGGAAAGATGGTTACCGCCGAGCAACTTGGCGCTGCTGGTTCGATGGCTCTATTATTGCGCGATGCACTATTGCCAAATCTCGTTCAAACCCTCGAGGGAGATCCTGCCTTCGTTCACTGTGGTCCATTCGCTAATATCGCGCATGGAAACTCTTCAATTATTGCCGATGATTTGGCACTTTCATGTGCTGATTATGTTGTCACCGAATCGGGATTCGGTGCTGAAATGGGTGCTGAAAAAGCATTACACATCAAGGCTGTTGCTTCTGGAAAAGTGCCTGATTGTGTAATCATAAATGCCACCGTTCGAGCTATGAAATTGCACGGTGACGGATTTTCAACCGGTGGCGGCAAGCGTCCACCAGTCGATGAATTAGAAACTGAAAATGTCGAGGCTACCCAAGCCGGAGCGGCGACAAATTTGCGTCGCCACGTCCGTAATATTTCTATGACTGGCTTACCAGTTATCGTCTCAATCAACCGCTTCGCTTCAGATACTGATGCTGAAATTGAAGCAATTCGCAAAGAAGCGGTTGCAGCCGGCGCAAAAGGTGTCGTTCTCTTTGAAGGTCATGCTAAGGGAGGAGCCGGATCTGGTGATCTTGCCGACGCTGTTGTTTCGGCGTGTGCTGATCATGAAAAAGCGGGAAGACCATACACTCCTATCGTTGATTCAGGAATGCGTGTGGAAGAGACAATTCTACGCATTGCTACAAATGTTTACGGCGCTCACACAGTTGATTTCTCACCTCAGGCCCTCAGGTCCTTTGAGACATTGAAGTCGTGGGGCGTTGACAAACTTCCAGTTTGCATGGCTAAGACTCAATATTCATTCAGCCATGAGGCGAAAGAACTCGGCGCTCCGACAGGATTTACTCTACCTATTCGTGAGATTCGCCTGAATGCCGGGGCTGGATTTATCGTCGCAATTTGCGGTTCAATGATGACAATGCCTGGGCTACCTACAAGACCTGCGGCCATGGACATGGACATGGATGATGACGGTCTATTGACCGGTGTGTTCGGTTAGGTTGTGGTGATTTGCGACAGGTCAAGCGGCTCGATGAAGGCGTTCGACTTCGTGTTGAGACAGAGGATGACCTCTGGGTTTTGGCTCAAGTTTGCCGCCCAGGGTGTTCGGTAGGGATGCTATCACATCGTCGTGATTCAACTACTGGTACCCAAAATGATGGGCGAGCGAAGAGTGCTGAACGCAAGCCGATGTGGATAGTGCTCGAGGTCGAAAAAACTGAATTTGCGGTATTCACTGACAATTTACGTGCTCACGGAATAATCCAAGAAGCGAAAATTGACATCGGCTCACATCATACTCACATTATTTCGCCGAGAGATGAGATCGAATTGACGATGCCCGGAGGATTACCAAAATCCGACAAAGCTCTGTTACGTGAAGCGCAGTCTGCTGGTTCAAAAGCGAGATCCGCTTTGATAGTGGTCGAAAATGATGAGATTGTTTTGTATCAAGTTTCGACGCACGGTATTCGAGAAGTTTCTCAATTTTCGATGAGGGGTGGTGGAAAACGGGCCGACGATTCAACTAGTGTCCGACGCGGATTTTTTGAGCGTGTCGCTAAAGAATCTCGAATGATTTTCTCTGACCGAGTTCCATTGGTTATTTGCGGTCCAGGTTTGGCTCGTGAGCAATTCGAGAGTCAACTCCGCTCACAAGGAGCTCAGAATCAAATATTGAATTCGGCAACTTCGATTGGAGGTCGAGCCGGTGCCAACGAAGTATTGGCAGAAGGATTGGCAGATGCCGTTCTCGGTGAGCATGCTTTGGTTCAACAGATCAAATCCATCGAGGAAGGGCTGGCTCGAATTTCAACTAATGGGGCAGTCGCTTACGGGCAGGTACAAATCGCAGAGGCTGCCGATGCCGGTGCTATCGAAACCTTGGTTATCGATGCTGCACTTTTGCGAAGTCCCGACGCATCAATACGAAAAGATTGGGAAAAAATTGTTGGAACAGTCGAGGCTTCAAGAGGGAATGTGATTCAATCTTCTCAAGAGCATGATTCAGCGCAGCAACTCTTAGGATTAGGTGGAGTTATCGCATTGCTACGCTGGAAAATGGATTGATTATCGATGGCGATAAGCGATGTCAAATTTGTCGGATTTGGAGCACCAAACACCGAAGATAATGTCCAAAAATTGCTTTCATTTTGTTCTGAGATAGGTGCTGAATCATCCTATGTCACCTCACCAGATGGGTCTCAATTTGCTGATTTTAATCATGGTGAAATCGACTGGCGAAAATTGACGTTCGGGGTTCATTGGTTGGTGAATTCCTCTCAAACCACCCTATTGGGAGAATCGCCACGAAGCGCTTGGGGTGCTGGTATGACTATCGGTGAATTAGAAGGGGCAAGGGTTGTGATGCTCATTGATATTCCAACAAATCCATCCCAACTGGGAGAAACTTGGGGAGCTGTCATCGAGCGCATTCGTCAAATTCATGTGCTATTTTTTACACCTGCAGCGCTCGCAGCTATAGCAAAAATAGAAGAAATTCACCAAGAAAAATTATTGCATAAAATTCGCCTTCGCGGCTTAACACCTCATGTCTGTAGTTATGACCCAGGCACGAGAAAGGCAAGCATCGAACATGCTCTCGGCTCGACAAAAATAGAAACCAAAGATAGATTGGAACCATTGGAATGGTTAGCCAGATATTTGAGCAATTTACCGAGTGCTGGAACCGGTGCCGCTGGTGTCGAGTCAGCGGCACTATCTTGATTGAATTTTTCAAAATGGTATATATTTCAATCTATTGACAGGTTTTATTCATTAGAATTGTACCTACTCCAAAGGGATAGGAGCGCAACCCCTTTTGTATGGACACCCATTGGGTCTGCTCGCGAGGTGCGTATGCTATGCCACTAAGAATGGGTCCGGCCGGAGTGCCATTGTCTTGTAAGGGTCGAACTATCGTTGAAGGTATGGACGATATTACCGTCCTCGGACTCGATGCGATGGAGATTCAAACCGTCCGAACCATCCAGCCAAAACACTTCGATCAGTATTGGCAGGCTGGAATTTTATCATGGAATTCAGATATTGAAATGAACATGCACGGTCCATATTATGCAGAGTTACTCGGAAACCGAAGAGAGAGAAATCGAACTTTGTTAAAGATGGAATCGAGCATGCAAGCGGGTAAAATTCTCAATGCTCGTCATCTAACTTACCACGTCGGGCCCTATGGTGAGTGGGATCCTGGGACGAAGGCGAATGAAGAGGTAGCAAACATATTTTCAGGAATTGTTGACCGAGTCCACTCGATTTGGGGAGATGCGAAGGAAGAGGAAGATTATGCAGCATTTCCATGGGTTCACGAAGCCGAACCTTCCCTTGTCGGAATTGAAATGTCGGGCAGACAAGAACTCTGGGGAACCGTCGAAGAAGTTCTCGAGGTATGCAATCACGTCGAAGGCACTGTACCAGTCATCAACATGGCACACATTCACGCTCGCAGCCATGGTCGAATGAAGACCAGTGAAGATTACGCGGAACTGTTCGACCAAGTCCGCGAAACTTACGGTGGCAAGAAATTCTTCTGCCACTTTGCTGGCGTTGAACACCGCATGGGTAATGCTCTACACTACACACAAATCAAGAAATCCGATTTGAAATTCGAACCATTCGCAGAATATCTCGCTGAGGAAGGCGACTGGCTCGATATTACGATTATTTCTGATTCTCCACTTCTCGAGCACGATGCAATGTACATGATGCAACATTATGACAAGGCTCGCCAGAGACTACTCGAAATCCGTGCTCGTGATGAGCGCAGAGTCAAGCTCGCACGAGAATCCGGAATGACGCCTGAAGAATTGGAAGAATTGGAAAAGCAGGCGAAAGAGGACCGACAAAATGCTGAGCAAGCCAAGGAAAAGGATGCTGGAAAAAAGAAGGCTAAGGCTGATACGAAAACTACGGTCATTCGCAAGAAAAAAGCCGCTCCGAAGGCTGGTAAAATGATGGATCTTGAAACTGCAGACGACGATGACGACGATTTGTTCTGAAAGAGCGTGTATACTGGAAATAGGATTGTATGGAACTGCGAAGAATCTTGGCGACAGTTTTCGGTATTTTCTTCCTATACACAGGATTGTTGCATTTCACCGATACTGATTGGTTTGAGCCCATAGTTCCGTCAATACTTGGATCACCCAAATTTTGGGTCTTAGCAAGTGGTGTGGTAGAGATTATGCTGGGACTTGGATTGATACTACCTCAAACCAAGGAGATTTCAGGATACGCCGCCGCTGCCTTCCTCGTCCTAATTTATCCTGCTAATCTATACATGTGGATTTATGATATTGAGCTGGGTGATGGAGCCTCCCTTTCTCCGACTGGACATCTAGTGAGGCTTTTCGTCCAGATTGCAATGATAGGATTGGGACTATGGATAGGTGGATGGAGTCCGAATCGAAGCAGTATCGGATCATAGGCTAGCGATGCAACTGGCTTGGAATCGAGTTTCACTCACGGCGAGTCGCAACAAGAGTGGCCCCAAGTGCTGCGGTGATGCTGAGGAGGAGCCCGAAGCCCGGGATTCTTGCTGCTTCGTCATCATTTCCACTTTCACCTGTTCTAGACAAACGAGCATAATCTGATTCAGAGCAACCATGCTCATCAACCATCTCGCCTTGTGGTGTATCAGGGCAGTACAAGTCTTGCTTGCCAACCAATCCATCTCCATCACTATCGAAAATAGAGTAGAAAACACCATCCTCACAGATACCTCCCACACCGAAATCAAAGTTCGCGGTGGATCCAATTGGCGCACTATTTTCTATGTCACCTGCCCTATCATACAGATTGGCATATATGCGATAGCATCCACTCTGTAGTGAAAATGTGAAATTGAATTGATTATGGAATCCATCATTGTCTTCATCATAGCCACCTTCCCAATCGATGTCCCACCACCAATCAAGGCCTCCCCACGAAGTATCCTCAACAAGAACGATGTCGATTACGGCAGTATAATTCATATCCATCTGAAGGTCACTGACCTCAACCTGGTAACTGTAATTCCATGACCATTCTTTGTGCGGAGGTGTGTCAACTAGAACCACATGGTTCACCGTGATTGTTTCATCACCACTCTCGGCACTTGCAAGAGGTGCCATGAGGACGGCAAGCAACAGGGCGATTGACAGAATACACAGTATTGACCTGTTTCGCATGGATTGCGAGTATGGTAGTGAGGGATATACATTTCCAAGAAAGGTGAATCCTCGGCTCAGCCCTCAGCCACCTGTTTTAGTGGGTTGAAAACAATAATTATTCAGTGTTTGAATTGTTGGTGGGACTGGCCGGACTTGAACCAGCGGCCTCCGCATCTTCAGTGCGGCGCTCTCCCAACTGAGCTACAGTCCCCTAACGCTATCGCCACCGTGCTTTCCACTTCAATTGTTCCGTGGTTTCAGTTAGCGTTTTCAAGAACATCTTTCTGCATTTCATGCAATAATTTCGTTCCATTTTCTGCTAAATCTAGTAATGCGTTGAGTTGATCTCGTGAATATGTAGATTCTTCTCCAGTTCCTTGTACTTCGACAAACTCACCATCATTTGTCATAACCACATTCATGTCGACGTCTGCATTACTGTCGAGGATATAATCAAGGTCGAGGTAGACATCTTCTCCGATTAGACCGACGCTTATTGCTGCAACATCGTGAGGGATAACTGCGGCTTCGTGCGCAGCACGTTCTTCTGCTGAAAGTTCTGGTGCGGTCCAACCATTCTTGAGTTGCTCTTTGGTAGGACGCAAATCGATTGGTAGGCATTCGCCGGATTCGATAAGTCGGCGGACAGCAAGACGGAGTGCTATACAAGCCGCTGTAATCGAAGCGCATCGAGTTCCGCCGTCTGCGTTCAGTACGTCGCAATCGATGGTCAATGCATGAGGTCCAAGCTGTTCGAGATCAATCGCTCCGCGCAGAGAACGAGCGACTAGCCGCTCGATTTCTTGGGTACGACCCTTTGCTCCGCCACGCTCACGGCGGAAACGAGAATCGGTCGAACCCGGCAATAGTGAATATTCTGCATGAACCCAACCGCGTTGTGAATCACGAGGAAACCAACGAGGGAGAGAGGAGGCTTTTGTGCAGCATGCGAGGATTGTAGTGTCACCTTGCCTGTAAAGAATCGAAGCTAAAGCGTTTGGAGTGAAGTCCATTGTAACCTCAATTTCACGCAATTCGTCAGCCGGCCTATCGCTTGCAACGTCGCCACTTTTCATTTTCGCCATGGCCGGGCGGCGGCTGTGCCTGTCATGAACCATTCGTCAGTATAAACCGAATTTTCTCATGAAAAACCATAATAATTTGCATAAGTAAGGGTTCAAATTTTTTCGTTAATTTTCACGGCGGGCATGTGCAGGGCGAAAGGCATTGACAATATCGGGATTTGTAGTGATGTATGGGCCGCCGATTAAGTCGACGCAATATGGTACAGCTGCGAAAATTTCATCGAGAATTTCTCGAATTGAGCGAGGTGAACCGGGAAGGTTCAAAATTAGCGATTCGTCTCTAATTCCTGCTGTTTGTCGAGATAATATTGCTGTTGGGACATATCGTAGGGAAATAGATCTCATCTGCTCACCGAAGCCTGGAAGCATTCGTTGACAAACCGCTTCGGTGGCTTCAGGAGTCACATCTCGCGGAGCAGGTCCAGTGCCGCCTGTAGTTACAATAACTGAACAGTTGTGATTGTCGACTAAGTCGATTATTGCAGCTTCAATTTCAGATTGTTCATCAGGAATTAATTTTCGGACAATCTGCCAAGGAGAAGTCAATACTTCAGAAAGAAAGGCTTCGATTGCAGGGCCTGAAATGTCTTCATAATCACCAGCACTCGCTCGATCTGAAGCGGTTAAAATACCGAACTTGCACATCTCGCCTGCACTCATCGACTCATCTGAAACGGTATCGAAACAAAACAGCGTCGGTGCAAATTTCAGCGAATTCAATGCACATGTTCAAAGACCGACTCGATAGCAACAGTCTCCCGGAGGTTTGGAAGTGTTGAGTCTACCCCAAAATGCACGTCGTTCCCATGCTCCAGTTATGCTTCGAGAAAATGTCTCGTGGTTAGCTGCATCGGTTGTTCAAGTAGGCTCGTTACTTTCTGACTGATGTAGGTGAACCAACCATGTCAGATGATGATAAATATAGCGCGCAGGTTACTGTCGTAAAACAAGAATGTAAAGAAGCAGATGAAGCGGAGATAATTGAAGAATTCAGGCGGTACGAGGAAGAATTTTTGATTCCGCCTGAGGATGCTCTTAGGTCTGTTATTCGAAAATTCCAGGCTGCCTCCGGTCAAGAGCAAAGTACAACTTTCGCTCAACCGGCTAGGGTTGAGAAGAAAGTTGACAGATTTGCAGACCTCGGCTCGGATGATAAAAATGTCACACTCGAGGTCTCAGTAGTAACATATACGCCACGAATCCAAATGGTTCGCGGCGAAGAAAAACAGATTGCATTCGGATGGATTGAAGATAATCCTTGGGAACCCTCCGATAAACGCGAGCGTTGGGATTTCAAGGATTGGGGAGATCATGGAGCTAATTTGGCACCTTCATCAATCGTTCGTCTCGAAGGCGTATCGGTCAACGAATGGAATGACAAGCGCTCAATAAACATCAATCGTTCATCTCGGGTTACAATATTGCGAGAGGGTGGGCCTGCTGTTCCAGCGATTTCAGATGAGCCCGTAACAATCGAGAAAGCATCTGAGAAAGAAGGCTTCGTCAATGTCGTCGCTCGGATTATTGCAAGCAAACCCGATGTTATCGTCAAGCGTGATGGCAGTGGTACGATTGATATTGTCCGTGGCCGATTGGCAGATTCAACAGGAAGCATTGGTTTCCTATCCTGGGTGCCAATTGAACACGAAGTTGGTTCATTGGTGAAAATAGATAGTGCAATGGTTAAGAAATTCAGGGAAACTCCAGAAATCAATATTAATGATCGTACAATGATTGAGATATTTCACGACAAATCGTTCGCGAGTACAGAAGTACTTTCAGAACCGACTACGGTCAAAATCGCCGACTTAAGGAATGGTATGAGAGATATCATCACAACAGTTCAAGTCGAATCTTGGCAATCTCGGACATTTACAAATGCTGAGGGTGAAGAGCGCATCGTCCGTAGCGGCGATGTCATGGATCCTACCGGTCGCTGCCGGTTGACAGCATGGTGCGAAATCGAACCTAAACCTGGAGATTTTCTCCATTTGACTAATGCACGTGTACAATATTGGCAAGGCTCACCAGATTTAGTCATCGATAAATTAGATCAGATTTCTAATCTTGAAGACAAACCTTGGGAGTCCATCGACCCAGCAAATCATTGGGTTGATGTAGAATTGACTGAATTGGTTTCAGGAGGTTCTCGTCGTGGAATCACGACTGCTGGCACTATCGTCGCAGTCCGATCCGATTCAGGAATTATTCAGCGTTGCCCCGAATGTCGTCGCGTTCTACGTGAAGATGCTTGTGCTGAACATGGAGTTCAAAGAGGAAATGAAGACTTGCGTTTGCGATTAGTCCTAGACAATGGTGTTAGCAATGCTTCTCTTCTTCTCGCTAGAGCACCAGCGGAATCTTATCTTGGCATTGATTTAGAGACTGTGAAAACTGAGATAGCAAAAGAAGGGCCAGAAGGATTTGTCGCAGATTTACGAAAAAAGCTGCTTGCTCGCAATGTCGTTATCAACGGTCGCGCTCTTGTCGATGAACAAGGAGCGATGATAATGGCTGAAGATATGACCTTTGATTCGACAAGTGCAGAAGATGCTGCCAAATCCGTCATGGAAAAGTGGGGGGTGGTTATGTGATTCAACAGACTACACGACGCAATGCTCGTCAGAGCGCAATCCGCATTTTTGCTCAGGAATATTCCGATGCGAACCTACCTGAGGAAGGTTCTGGTGAATACGATCCTTCCTTCATTATCACCAAACTCGGTGCTAAGATAAATCGTGCTCTCATCGGTGGTGTAATCGATAGACTGGAACGCCGAGAGGGCGATAATGGTCCCTCGTATAATGGACATCTCCGTGATGCTACCGGTGGTACGCATCGATTCAATATCGCTGCTTTTCAACCAGAATTACACGCCGATATTGAAGAATTACTTCATCGATTCGAAGCAGGTGATCGATTCCTAATGATGGTCGTCGGCAAAGCCCGTTGGTTCGAATCAGATGATGGTGGAATTTTCACATCCTTCCGCGCAGAGGAATTCAGTGTTGTCGAGCGAGAAACCTATGTTCGCTGGTTGGTCGATACAGCTGCAGCAACCCTTCGCCGTCTCGATGCTCAAGTAGCATCTCTTGAATCCGATTTGACACCAGCCGGCCTTGAAGCTGCTGGGGTTCCAAGGGATTTGGTTGACGGAATGATTCTTGCTAGGGGTCATTATGGTGAGTTCGATGCGGAAATCTATCGGGTTGGAGTATTACAAGGATTACAAATGGCAATGAATACCTCAGGTAATTTCGAGGCCGCCCCACCTGAAAGTTTCGATGTTCAGCCAACTACAACAACTGAACCACAACAATCGACGGTGATGGATGGAGTTCCATTCACTCCAACAACTTCGTCCGAGCCCGATGGAAATGTCGATGATGTGATCAAAACTGCAATTAGTATTGCAGATCAAGGCCAAGGAGTTCCATACGATTCTCTAGTATTAGCTGCAGTTCAAGCAGGATTTTCTCGACTGGTCGCTGAGGATGCTATCGACGATTTACGTGATGTTAAATGTGAAATTATAGAACCGAGATTTGGTTTCTTCCAAATTCTCGAATGATTAATTTTCATTTTCGCCAATCAATGTTTGAGATTCTGAGATTTTCTTACGAATTCTCTTCATGATGTCATCATCAACTGTTCGAATCTCTTCCTCACTATTCTTGAGTTCTGCCCCTTTAATCTCGGCCATATCAGTTCCAACCTCTCCAACTCGTTGACTAATTTTTGGGTTTGATAGTGGCCAACCGCGGCGTTTTGCTAATCTGAGAAGTAAATCGGTTTCAGAATCACCCCAAACTCCGCCGTGACCTCGTAGAATTGTTCCTACCATTCTATCCAAATCGGCTACTCTGGCTTGAATAGTTAATATCGCACCTTGAGTTTCAAAATCAGAATCTTCGAAACCTAGGAGAAGTGAATCGTGCGCATCTTCTAGAGCAGCCATCTCCGCATTATCTATGATTGAATCGGATTCAACAGTTTCATCAGGTTCCAATTCAATTTCATCGAATGTCTGATCCAAATCCAATCGAATTTTGACTGAATTAGGCTGATTATCCCGCTCCATAAATTGCTCTTCAACAACATCCGGTAATCCATTTCTACGCAAGCTCCGCTTGATTCTTCCCCAACCTTGACCCTGGCTTGTAAGGACCCCTGCGACTCGTCCCATCAATACTGTTCGATTTCCAGTTAATGGCAATTCGAGTCGTTGACACATTTCATGTAATCTCTCTCTGTCAATCTCGGCGAGGCGTTCGATAGTCATTCGCCGAGAATCGAAATTCAAATGTAGCCAAAGACGTTGGCGGCGTTCCTTATGGGAACCCGATGTTTTGATGCCAAAAATCCTCAGAACCTCACCGATTTCTTTGTGAGGCATAGATTGTATTCCTTCCCAAGAAAGATCATCATCACCCAAGATTTGGTGTTGAATTAATCGCGCTCGAATCACTTCTACTGAGCCAGATTTTGCCAAATCGACATCTTCGGCGCGTTGCCGAAGATCCATTAAGCGCGCTCTAAAGAGCGTGTCTAAAAGTACTCTGTCAACTTGCAAATTTCTCACTTCTCGACCGATGCCACATCTTCGGTATCATATCAATTCCGCAAAACAATAGCAAGTCGAGCCGGTTTTCTCCACTCAATATATTTCGCCGAGTGTAGAAAAATGATGATTTTAGCAGATTATTGCTGTTTTAAGAAATCAATATCCGAAATCACAGCATTTCGTAATAAAACGACCCAATCTTTGCCGGCACTAATCGTCGAATGAGGTAAATCTGCATGAGGTGTTACTCTATTCATCGCTATCGTTCGAGAACCATCACTAGACAATGATTCAATCCTAATTTCAACCAATACATTTCCTTCTGTAACTTCACCTTCTGTGTTATGAAATGCCTGTTCCATCGTCAAATCTTTTTCGACTTCGGCTTGTTTCATAATAGCAGCAATATGCCGATGTCGAACCATTATTCCAACATCATCAACATCTTCGATAGACAAACTGCCAACAAAATGATTTTGGACATGCCATATCGACTCTCCTTCTACCTCTGATATTTTTTCCATTGTGCTATAAGGAAAGAGTCGACGACCAATAATAATCACTAAATCAGAATATGCTGGCGGTAAAAAATGTGAATCGCCACGCTTGTGTGGATCAGGCAATAGTGCGTGGCGGCGTTCATTCAAATTCAATGCAGAATAAATAGGTCGAGGGATAATGTATCCATCAATAGTTCCGCTCTCGCGTAAAGCTTCCATCCAAGCGACTCGTTCTGCTTCACCTTCAGGCACCTCTCCTAATTCTGAAATTCGCGCAAAAGCCTCTAATGATAGTACACGCAAGCCTTTGCGTGATCGTCTTAATTGGTGGCGAGTGATTCCCGATTCGGCAAGTATTATCGCCGATTTCGGCTGGTAATTGATTTTATTTTCAGAAACTAAAACCGGATTGGGTTGGCGAGGTGTACGAGCGCCGAGCACATCACAATCTGCGCTTTTCATTGCGAGTAGTTTTCCGTGAAGGAGATATGCTGGAAGTGCTACTAAGTCCAAATCTCCATTCTGTAATTTTTCTAAAGCGATTTCAAAATTTTCAACATTTATTGTGTCAATATCAATGTCTGGGGCATCACCAGAATCTAGAAACCGTGACATATAATCAGCCACAGGACATGATGGTGTAGCAATAGTTCCGAGCATTATTCGTTCCATCATAGCGTCCACCTCGAGGGAGGGAGCACGTACTGTACCCGTCCTTCCGGTTAGCCACCCGTTGATATATGCGACCCCTAACAACGAGAACGTTCAACCATGGCTTCGCTCCGTCAAACTCAACTTCGATTGTCTCGCCGACGCGATATTATTGACGACGCTCTGGAGGATTTTGTCCAGAAACGGATGTCTGGTGCTCAGGCTCCGGCGATGGCTCTTGCTCGCGAAGTTTTACTCGCCGGTGGGAAAAGATTTCGGCCGATTTTGGCTATGCTAGCTTACGAAGCGGCCGGCGGCGAAGATAATGATAAAGTGATGGATTTAGCTATCGCCGCAGAACTGATTCATACCGCAACTTTAGTTCATGACGATATTTACGATTTTGCCAAAACCCGAAGAGGAAAACCAACTCTGCATGCGAATTATGGCTTGGCACAGGGAATAATTGCTGGCGATTATCTATTTGTTCTGGGTTTTGGACTAGGTGGTCGTTACGATGCTAATATCGTCGAAATAATGGCTGATACTTGTGCTAACATTGCTTCAGGTGAACTTTTGCAATTACACCATATTGGCGATTTAGGTACAACTCCAGAGGATTATTATGCAATTATCGATGGAAAAACAGCCGGTCCTTTTGCGACCGCTTGCGCAAGTGCTGCAATGCTCGCAAAAGCACCCGAAGTAGTAGTAAACGCGCTAGAAAAATTTGGCTGGGAAGTAGGCCGGGCTTTCCAATTGGTTGATGATTTACTTGACTTGACTGGCGATACTTCTCTTGGAAAGCCTCGCGGTAGCGATGTCTTAGAGGGTAAAATGACGCTGCCGATAATTCACGCTCTGACTATGCTTCATGGCGTTGAGCGTGAACAATTTGCAGATGTATTACAGAATTTTGGTGATGATCGATGGGAAGAATTAGTCGAATTATTGGCCTCGGCTGGCTCCTTCGATTATGCGAATCAATTGATTGAAAATCATGTTGACCGGGCTCTTCAACACTTGAATAAGATCGATTCTAACTCGTCTACTGAGTTGATGGCAGATGTTGCAAAACGTAGCCGTACTAGAAAAGTATGAGGTATGGCTTCGGTCTCAATTTGAGGTGAAGATATGTCGAAAAACGAAAATATTTCCAATTCTGAAATCCGGAGTGATTGGGATGTTATCGTTATTGGTGGCGGACCTGCTGGTTCGACGGTTGCTCGATATGTTGCAGAAGGTGGACGCAATGTCCTTGTAATCGATGGTCGAGAATCAATTGGCTCGCCACTTCAGTGTGGTGAGTTAGTGCCTACAAATGATGAGATGAGACGTCTATGCCCGGATGTTCCAGATTTCGAAGACCTGCTTCAGACTCCCAAACATGCAATTTCGTTGCGAACTAGTGAGATGCATCTTGTTCCGCCTTCTGGAAAGCCACTGCGGTTCCCTTTCGATGGTCTGATGTTGAATCGGATTGTACATGATGAATGGCTAGTTGAATTAGCAAAATCGAAAGGTGCAACTTATCTCACCGGCACTCGGGTCGAATCGGTTGAAGGAGAGAGTGTCCGCCTTCACAATGGACGCGTTTTCACCGCTCGTGTTATCGTTGGTGCAGGCGGACATAATGATCCACTCCGCCGTAGTCATTGGAATGAGCCAAGCCTAAAAATACCGGTCAAATTTGTTTTGATGAATGGTGATTTTGGAGATGCGGTCGAACTTCACTTTGGCAGTATGGCGCCGGGAGGTTATGCCTGGATGTTCCCCAAGGAAGGTGGAGCTAATATCGGTGTGGGCATCCAAAACAAGTTCGCCAAAGGGCGTTCACTCAATCTCTTCACCGATGATTTCGTTGGACGATATGAAGGTGAAGTCAGTTACCGAGGAGCCGGTTCTCTCCCGATGTCTGGAACAATCAACTCGTTTGTAAAAAATAATTATCTTCTCGTTGGTGATTCGGCCGGAATGGTTCTTCCTTCAAATGGCGCAGGAATTACAATTGCCATGATTGGTGGACGTATCGCTGGCCAAGCCATCGTCAACCATCTTGACAACGGTGCTTCGCTTCACGAATACGAGTATGAATGGAAGCGCCAAATGGGCTCAGTAATGCGAAATTCAAAACGGGCATTTCGCTTAGGAAGTTGGATAATGAGGCTTCCGGATTGGCTAATCAATCTCTTGTTTAATCCATTAACCAAGTCATTCGTTTGGAGTTTTGTTACTTGCCGCAAGCCATTCATAATTTTCTGAATAATAGGTTGCCCTCTGTATCAATGTTGGGAATAGCCTCAATTAGTCGGGTGAATACGTCGTGCCATGGAAGATGCTCCATCTGAAGATGAAACAATCCCCGACGACGATGAGAAGCGGATGATGTTCATTGGGGTCGGCGTAGTCGGCATCATTCTGGGCATCTTTCTCTCTGCCATATGGGGCGGATTGGGCGTAGTGGATGAATTCAGGTCCCAGGATTGGCCTGAGACTGACGTCCTCTCGGTCGAACAGGATCTTGAAGCAGACAAGTACTCATACGTCTTCTTCTTCCATTATGAGGTAGATGGTGAGCAATACAACTCATCTCACGAATGCCAGTACGTAATTTCCCAATCAGCATCTGGTCAGAATGACGCACACGATTTGTTTCCATGGAATACACAGTGCTTGACCGGATCTCAGGATTACCTAGACATGGAATCCATCGCCTACAATCCTGATGACCCTTCGGAGATTGATGTCTATCCGGGTTTCACCTTGCAGGCGATGATGTACATCCACGGTCCCTCACTCACTCCACTCGTGCTGTCCTTCATTGGGTACGTCGCCTTGATGAGGGGACTGAAAGGCCCCGAATATGGCCTGTGGATCAGGGTTAGGAATTCATTTGGTGGCATTTTCGATGGGCAGAAGTAGGCTAACTGGCTTCTCTGCATAGACCCATGAGTTAACATGACTGAATTAATGGGGTTGCAGTCCGCCCTTTCAGAGGCTACCCTCTGCATCATGTTGAATCATTGGGTTAGCAAAGGGTTCAATCTAACATGAACCACTAGAACCAGTATTACTTCCATCGGAACATGTGGTGAAGTACCATGTAATTCCAGTTGAACCACTGAAATCAAAATCTGAATCAGTAAGATCGGCATATGAGAAATCTGCACCATCCCAGACATTGTCATATCCGGTACCATTAGATAAATCTGTACCTGTAAAATCTGCATCAGTGAAATCGTTCATCTCAATCTCTGATACATCCAGATATGCGTCAATAAAAGATGCTGATGTAAAGTTATTACCATACAATGATGCGTTTGACAAATACGCATTATCAAAAATTGCGCCGATAGCACTGTTCATATCAAATAATGAACCATTTGTTCCAAAGTCCTCTATGAAACTCAGTGAGCTATCATTAGAGAAATATGAATCAGTAAAGTCAGCATCGTCTAAGTTTGAGAAGGCAAATGCTATGCTTGGAGCATACATATTATTTGCTACAACGTTAGATAAGTCTGAATGTAAAAACATAGTTTTATCCCATATTGTCCCGTTATATGTAAAAAGCCCTGAATCAGTTGGAGTCATGTAACCATCACAAGTGGTTGGTTCAGCATAAACGTCTGAAAGATTAGAGAAAGACAAATCAACATACCTAAAATCAGTAGAACTCATTTGTCCTCCACTAAAATCAATATTTGATAAATCTTCAAATGTTATTTCTGAACAAGCTAAAACAATCATACGGTAAGTTGCCGTATAATCAATTATTCCATCTCCATCAAAATCATATTCTTCAGTCTGTGTAATAGTCATGTCATTGAATATATCGTGATTTGGGTTTGAGTATAATATAGACAAAGCTTCCTGTAAATCTATTTCTAGTAAAGAAATTTCTTCAGAGAGGATATTTAATTGCTCAGATAATTGGTATATGGCTTCATTATTTTCAGTAATATCTAGTGAGTTATCACCAACACTCTGTTCAACAGTAACTAAAGTTGATTCAAGATTAGTAACTGTAGAGTTTAGAGATGAAATAGTATTTTGAACTACGACTAAATCAGAGTTGACTTGGACTAAAGCTAATTCTAAAGATGTAATTTCAAGATTATTTTCATTTATTTGAAGTTGTAATGTGTAAGCTTCATCAGAATTACTGTCATTCATCCCTGAGAGCGTCACTAGTAAAGCAGAATTGTGTTCTTCAAGACTTGCAATGCTTTCTTCAGCGATAGAAATAGTTGCCAAAAGTGAGGTTTCTTTGACAGTTAGTTCGTTTCCAAGATTCGTTAGATCTCCGGACAAAGTACCTAATGATGTAGATAGAGCTGTTATGTCTATCTCAACATTAGAAATACCTGTTGCTAAGTTAGTTTGATTTTCATTATTTGATGCAGATAAATTCTCAATATCTTCTCTAGCGCTTTCATCTATTACCTGTGAACCGGTGCAACCTGCTAGGGAAAAGGTAATCATCAAAAGTATTGCAAATATCGTCTTAGTCTTACTAGTCATATTTTACTCGCTGAATTAAAGGGTAGATATACTTTCCACCGTCATCAAGCTCAGGGGTAGCCATTATGAAACTAATTTCAAGTGCCTAAATCGAATACAGATCCTATAGTTAAAGCAACTACCATGACTACCAAGGGTATGATAGTCAGCCAAATCAACTTCTTCACATTATCATCCATACTTTAGCTTCCAATAGGTACTTTATCAGGTATTCGTATTCAAGGGTAGCCTCTGAAAGGGCGGACTGCTAACCCATTAATTCAGCAATTGCTAACTCATGGGTCTATGCAGAAACCCATTGATTAGACTGTTAATCGATTATACTATGCTCTGATTCTCTAATTGAACGCTACTCATTGTCCATACTACGCAAAAAAGCTCGAATCACGAAAAACCCGATTGGGAGAGTAAGCAATCTTAGGAAAATATCCGCCAAAAAAACATCTGCACGAATCATGTAGGGAAAATCCGATGTATTGATTCCAATCAGAGTTAATACTCCAATTATTATTAAACCAACAACAGGAAGTCCTATGATTACGGAAACAAGGGTTGTATTGTCCTCATACCAGGGCCCCTCTTCATCGCCTTCAGCCAGAGCCATTACTCGCCAATTGGGACTATTACTTACAAGCATATTCCCTGCATTGACCCTCTATGCCGTATGCATAAACAAGGGTAGCGTCTGAAAGGGCGGACTGCAAACCCATTAATTCAGTAATTGCTAACTGATGGGTCTGAGCAGAAACCCATTGATTTGTCAGTTAATCAATTATACCATACTCTAATTCAAATCTAATGTACCTAATGAGCTAAAGCTAACATCATTGTCTGAACAACATGGATGAAGAGTATCCCTTGTCCCATATCTTTGGTGAATTTCCACCAAATGTCATGGAAGATTTATGCAAAGGGGTAGCTAAAAGAGAAGTTGAACTAACCGCACTTCGAAATATAAAAAATGTCAAGAGCAGTTCAATCGAAGGTCTTTTGGCTGGACCAGGACAACCATTCTCTATGATTGGTTATGATATGATCTATCTACAACGGGTAGTGCCATTACCCCATGTTTACATAGAGACTGAAGTTATCGGCTACCAATACATCCTTTCGAGGCTACTCTTTTGTTCAGATTTAATCACATTGCAGGGATAATGTTTTTGTTAAGACTACCAATAGCCCAAGTGTGTCGTGGATGTACCGACTGGCTTTCTGGATATTGTTCGACATCTTTCTCGAGATTATCCCAGAAAAGGCAAGAAAAATCATTGGCTCATTCCTGCTGATTTTTGGTGCTATAGCAATTTTATGGGCCACATCAGCGGAGTTTGACGCTTGGACGGGGATTGGTGGTATAGTTGCCATTTTTGCTGGTATTTATTCTATCTGTTTGGGGTTATATGTTTGGTGGGGAATATTATCCGGTCCATGGGAAAAATTTGAAGATGAGGAATATATTTCTCCTGAATCTACATTGGAAAATAGCAAACAACAAATTGAGTGCTCATCCTGTAATCAAAAGTTAAACATCCCTTTTAGTTATACAGGGATGATTTCTTGCCCTGCTTGTGGCATTTATATCAAATTAAATGAAGGGATAATACAACTAGAGGATATGACATTAGTGGAAGAAAATGATTCAAAGGCCTAGGGATTATGATGATTTTTATGAGGACTACTGCCATAGTTGTGGGAGTTTATGTAATTCTACACTTGAAAAACCAATATGTAAAAAATGTTGGTCAAGAAAATAAATTATTATTCTTACTCTGATTTAGAATTTTTCTGTTCAATATGGTGATGGCAAAATCCATTTGTAAAAACTCCATTGCGTTTCTTACATTGTTCACCTTTGGTATTAATTCCTTGACATTGCCCTCGATGAAATTTCCTATTAGTTCGTTTTCTTATTTTAGATTTCTTTGTTTTAGATGCCTTATTTCTTGAATCTAGGAACTGTTGATAAGAGTTAGTCATTTTATGGCATGTTTGGCACATTTCTGTGATATTACGTGGATTTTTATTTACAAGAACATTGATGATATCAGAATCTTTCATATCTTCCATATATTCGTTAGAAAGAATCCCATTTGCTAGATACTCCAACTGCCACCTTTTCGCTCTCTTTTTGATAAAGGCTTGATCTATGATATGATGTAAATCAGTTCTACCTAAATTATCTCTTCCGCAAGTCTTACAAACTAAATTTCTTTCAGCACCATATTTCCCATTCAACATATTGCAAAGAAAATAGTCCTACCCTATTAGTATACTCGTAAAGTCAGATTCAGGGTTCATAAAGTAATCTACAGAGTCATATTTTTCTTTATGAAATATTACGGAATCAGTCACACATTAAGTAGAAAAAAATCGATATTAGGTTATGTTCGTAACAAAAGCAGCAGAAAACAGCCAGAAATCAATTGCCTATATCCGAGTCTCTTCTAAGAGACAAGTCGATGAAGGAGTAAGTATGGAAGCTCAGAAGAGACGTATTCTAGAGTATGCTAGATTCAAGGGTCTAAACCTCGCAGATGATGACATTATCATTGAGGAAGGAGTAAGTGGAGGAATCCCTATCTGGGAGAGGCCTAGAGGTAGGTTACTCAAGCAGAAACTAAGCACAGGGCAGTATGCTAATCTAATCTCAATGAAGATTGATAGAATGTTTAGGATGACTACTGATATGCTCAATACGATCGATGAATTAGCTGATGCTGGTATTTCTATCCATATTGTTGATATGAATGGTGAAGCACTCGATACTTCTACTTCTATGGGCCGTTTCTTCCTAACAGTAATGGGTGCTATGGCTGAGATGGAAAGAGGATTGATTTCAGAACGAACACAAGAAGGAATGAATCAATTGAAAGCAACTCATCAGAAATTTACTCAATCATTGTATGGTTGGAATGTAAAAGAAGATGGTTCACTATATCCTAATTGGAATGAACAAGATGTAATTGATTACATGTATTGGCAAATTGATGTAAATGGCATGTCTGCTTCAGCAGTTGCTAGAAATCTAAATAAATTGAATATCAAGGGTAAGAGAGGTGGGAAATGGTATAGTTCAGGATTAATTAGAGTGAAAAATAATCCATTTCATATCCAGAGAAAAAAATATCCTAAACCTAAAAATTGGGGAGAAAAATATTGGCATCGATAATTTTAAGAATGTAAAATTAAACAAATAAGCATGAAATGCCAAGGCGCATGGGGAGGTCCTTGTAAAAAAGAAGGTGTAGAGGAGTGGAACCGCCGATGGTTATGCTTGGAATGTGCTAATGCAGAAATAGATGAGGAACAGAGTGAGTGATAAAATCTTGTGCTAATACAGAAGCAGATGAGGAAAACGGTGGATAATATGGTAAGGTTAATATTGCCATTATTATACAGGTATATGTGAAATGTACAGGAGTGACAAACTCTTGTGATAATGAAGCCGTTCTAAATGGATATTGTGATTATTGTTTGATAGAAGTCGAATTCCATGATTCAAGTTGAAATTAAGTTCTCTCATTTTCTTTCAACTCAATATCATAACACATGGGGAGCCGTTGTATTCAAGTTGAACACGAGGGTACCCTTTGCTTCAAGTTGAATCATAGGGTTATCGAAGGGGTCGGTCAATCTCTAGCGTCTGTATCTGTCCACTGAATCGCCTTTGTATCGGTAAATCAAATATTACAGCAACACGCGCATCCAAT
>Ga0209658_1000751_pt1 | contig 22127 bp, 16 predicted proteins | sample SaaInlV_150m_DNA_6_FD_184656 | JGI IMG/M metagenome (GOLD analysis project Ga0209658, IMG submission 184656) | Marine microbial communities from expanding oxygen minimum zones in the Saanich Inlet - SI037_S4LV_150m_DNA (SPAdes) (version 2) | ecosystem: Environmental > Aquatic > Marine >...
ATGGTCTTAACCAGAAGATAATTATTTACGGAAGGAACAATACAGATAATACAATAAACACAAAATATGATCAATTAATGAATTTAGGGTTTCAGGCGGTGTATTTATATGTCGGTGGTATGTTTGAATGGTTATGTTTACAAGACATATACGGTAAGGAAGAATTTCCAACAACAACAAGAGAGTTAGATATATTAAAATATAAACCTCCCCGTACATTTGGTGGGTATTTATTGACTCGTTAGCAACACAGGTACAACGGATACTAAAAAATTGATTTACATATTAATGAATAATATGTAAATATCATACAAATAATTTGTACAACTACAATATATCTATGTCATTCGATATGAGTCGTCCATTGATTATTGCCATAGAAGGCAATATTGGAGCAGGTAAATCAACAATAATTGATACACTCGGTAAACAGTTAGACGGAAATAAAGAAGTAATCTTATTAAAGGAACCAGTAGATATATGGGAAAGTATTAAAGAAACAAGTACAGGTGAAAATATATTAGAAAAATTTTATAAAGATTCAGCAAAATATGCATTTTCATTTCAAGTAATGGCTTATGTAACCCGTTTAAGTTTACTTCGTGATACAATTCGTAATAGCCCCGAATGTAAAGTAATAATTTGTGAGCGTTCATTGGACGCAGACCGTAATATATTTGCAAAAATGTTATACGATGATGGATTAATCGAGGATATTCATTATCAAATATATTTAAGGTTCTATAATGAATATGTAAAAGAATATCGTGTGGACGGAATAGTGTATATAGATGCAGATGCGGAAGTATGTTATAATCGTATAAAGAAGCGTTCCCGAGATGGTGAATCAAATATATCATTAGATTATTTGGAGAAGTGTAAAAAATACTACGATGATTGGTTGGACTCAGTAAGATTGAAGATAGATATATTGGATATAAATGCAAATTATGATACAAAATATAATATGCAAGATGAAAATGATAAGGGAGTGGAATGGTTGTCAAAGATACATATATATATAAATACACGTAAGAATGCAGCAATAAAGGGAGAATGTGAAAGTAAAATCCCGTTTATGAATTATGTAGAAACGGTTATGGAACAATTACGATAAATATTAATCAAATTTAACAATAATTTTAACTGTCTCTTTTTTAATGCATTTACATGCAGAAACAGATAATTCTTCTCTTTTTTTGCGTGTTTTTGCATTATCATTTTGTGGTTCAGATATAGTTCGGCGTTTAGCTGTACTATTACAATTATTCATATCCTGTTCAATATCCAGAAAATGAGATTGAATATAATCAATAATATTATTTTCAATAGCCCATTTAAAAAAGTTTAATTGTCCAATAGTGGTTTCCATGGATTGGTTGTTATTATATGGAATAGTAATCCGGTCCCATCTACAAAAAGGGTCAAACCGTTTTTTAGAATAGGCTTTTAATTTAAGTTTATACTCGTTATATACTTTAAACCGTGAGTTATTACCAGTATTAGATGGAGAGGGTAAATCATATACAGTGAACTGTTTTTTAGCATAATTAGTAACAAACCAATCAACAATTCGCAATGACAATTTGGTATCTCCATTTATAATATTCATCATAATATGAATATTATGTGAATCTTTATAAAATTCAAGGAGGGTGGACATAAGTAAATCATTTTGTGTATGTAATTTATTAGATTTATACATATTATAAGTAGTAAGATGCTATTGTCTATACCCTTTTGAAATGGAATTTTAAAAAATTGATAATATAATAAAATAAGATGTGATATAAAATTAAGTAATTACAATGGATTTAAAACAGAATAAGTTAAGCAAAACAGAGTGGGAATCTATCGAGAAGCCGGTAGGTGATGCTGAAAAAAAGATATTAAAGATGATTATAGACGGATATACAGATGTAAATATTCGTTTTAATGAAACCCAATCGTTAAATAATTATATTCGTTTTGACCAGACCCCTGAGATGGATTATTTCTTACATAAGAAGTATTTTGAACCATTGATGGTTTCAAAATTGAAATCGTATACAGATGGAACACGTTTGGGCGAATATGATTGCAGGTTAAACACAGGTAAGTTAAAGAAATTAAAAAGCGGTGAGACGGTTAGATTAAATATTTTGGAGAAAAATATACAATTAAATAAGTCAGATATATTTGAGTTTTTATTAATAGATTTATATACAGAATTGGTAAAAAATGTGAAAACAAGAAAGAATTATGCGTTTTATTTATATACAATACTCCAACTAAGAAAAGCAAAAATTACAAATATAAACATATATGTATTGGATATAATTGGTTATGCGGTAGAATATGTAAATTCATTAACGAGTTTAAGCAATATAATCACAAATGCATACGATTTTATCGAACAAAATAAATATTTACTAAAATACGAAGACCGTACATTATTTAATCATCAACGTGAATTGTTTACGATATGTAAGCAAAATGCAAATCGTGTTTCACCACTATCCGTAGAAGAAGACGAAGAAGAAGAAATAAAAAAGCCTATGTTGATTTTGTATACTGCTCCAACTGGAACGGGAAAAACTCTATCACCAATAGGATTAGCATCATCAAACCGAATAATATTTGTTTGTGTAGCTCGTCATATTGGATTAGCATTGGCAAAGTCAGCAATAACCATGGAGAAAAAAGTAGCATTTGCTTTTGGTTGTGAAACAGCCGCGGATATTCGTTTGCATTATTTCTCAGCAAAAGATTATACAAGAAATAAACGTACTGGTAGTATAGCAAAAGTAGATAATAGTGTGGGTGATAATGTAGAAATAATGATATGTGATGTTCAGTCATATATTACTGCAATGCATTATATGATAGCATTTAATGATGTTAACGATATAATAACATATTGGGATGAGCCAACGATAACATTAGATTACGAAAATCACGATTTACATGAAGTGATTCATAACAATTGGAAGAACAATTTGGTTCCAACAATGGTATTATCATGTGCGACATTACCACCCCCAGATGAAATGCGTCCAGTATATGATGATTTTCGCTCAAAATTTGATGATGCAGAAATCATAACAATAACAAGTTATGATTGTAAAAAGTCAATACCAATATTAGACAAAAATCAGTGTTGTGCATTGCCTCATTATTTGTATGATGATTATAATGAAGTATTAGTAACAGTAAACCATTGTAGACAAAATCCAACAATTTTGCGTTATTTTGATTTACGTGAGATAATCACATTTATCAAATATGTGAATAAAGAGGAATACATAGACGAACGATATACCATAGATTCATATTTTGGTGTAGATATAACAAATATTACAATGAATCGTTTAAAAGAGTATTACTTAGAAGTATTAATACATGTAAATCGTAGTGAATGGAGAAAAATTTATAATTATATGAAACAACTTCGTAAACCGCGATTTAACGAACCCCGTACAAACTCATATGTTCAAAGAGTAAGTAGTATGGGTGCACTAACATCTGTCCCGAAAGAAGGAAATGTATTAACCCGTACAGTAAGTACAGCAAATTATAGTAAGCCAGATGTTATTCAACAAAAAGTAGCTCCAGTGGGTGTATCAATTACAACACAGGATGCATATACATTAACAGATGGTCCAACGATATTTTTGACAGAGGATGTAGATAAAATAGGAAAATATTATATTTCTCTTACAAATATTCCAAAGCATAGTTTTGATGAAATCCAGCCAAAAATAGATATGAATAATAAGTTAACAGCAAGGATAGATAAAATGGAGAGAGAGATTGAACATCAAAATGAAAAGTGCAATACAAGTTGGGAGAATTCAAAAATGACGAAAGAAGCCCGTGCGTTAGATACAGAAATAACCCGTTTACGTAAAGAAGTCCAAATCGTATCATTAGAATCAGTATATGTTCCAAATACATGTCCTCATCAAGAACGTTGGACTCCAGATGGGTCAGTGCATGAGAATGCATTTGTATCAAGTATAGGTGATGAGATGACAAAAGAAATCATGTTGCTGGATGTAGAGATGCATATAAAATACTTATTGTTATTAGGTATAGGTGTATTTAAACAAATTCCTGATAAGCGATATATGGAAATTATGAAACAGTTAGCAGATGAACAGCGATTATTTATGATTATTGCATCAACAGATTATATCTATGGAACGAATTATCAGTTTTGTCATGGATTTATTGCAAAAGATTTGAATGGAATGACTCAACAGAAAACACTTCAATCAATGGGTCGTGTTGGTAGGAATAATATCCAACAGGATTACACGATTCGTTTTCGTGATAATGATATGATAAATAAGTTATTCAAACCCCCAGAAAATAATATGGAAGCATTAAACTTGTGTAAATTATTCACCAGTGATTAAAAATGAAATAAAAAGCAAACAATAATTAGAATAAAATAACAATTTTTTATTGGTATTTTATAAAAACTAAAAGTATTTATATATAGGGTGTAATAAATATAGACCAACTAAGATACCTAAACCGTTTGCAATAATATCCTTAGGAGTACCATACCACCAAATATTGTTAGATAATTGTCCTAATATAACTTCAATCGTTTCCCAAATAATACCTACACCAAATAAAGTATATTTATAATGAGGGTATAATGATGCGACAATCATATAAACAAAAAAATGCGAAAGTTGCCACTTATCAAATGGTAATTCGGTATGTAATGGTATAATTAAAGGGTCGTTATATAAGTCAATATCAAACCAATGTAAACATCGTCGGTAAATTAAAATTAATGAAATTATATACAAGAATACAATACAAATTTCAGTAGTTTCACAAAATTTCATATTTTTTAAACACATAAACATAAATGGAAATGATAAAATCAATATAATAGAAACAGTATATATGTATTTATGTTGTGTATCTCTTGATATTTTCATTATATACAATGAAAATATATTAATTATCTTAACTTAAAGAGCCTTTGTGTAATCAACAACATAAGGGTTATGTTTCAATGTAGACATAATATCAGGTGTATTTCTTTCCATATTGATGGTAGATTTTAATGAATTATCGGTACCAGCAAGACGTCCCATATTAGCAACCTCAGGAGATCTATAAGGCATATTACCACTAATGGAACGTGTATTTTTTAGGGATTCATCGCGTGTTTTTTCACGCATGTTAATGTTACCGTTCATAATGTTCATATTCCCTTGAACCATGTAACCATCAATTGTACTGGCTTTAATATCATTATTGCGTTGATTATATCCAGCTTCATATGATGTCATTTGACGTGTACCATCACCAGCACCAGCATTACCAGTATATTGTACCGTAGTATCTTGTCTTTTGGTATCATAAGCTTGTTGTTGAGTAACTTTATATGCACCGCCTAATTGATTGGCATTCACATTCAAATGATTTTTAGAATTCTCGGTAGTTTCGCGAATAGTTGTACTTGTGCGGTCAGCAGGGTTAAAAATGTATGAGTTAGGAACACTGGAACCAGGGTTTTGATATGGGCGAAGATTGCCAACAACATTTGCTTTGCGTGATGGGCGTAAAACATCTAATAATGGTGCAACTGCTGCACCAAGGCTTCCGCTAACTAATCCAAAATAACCATCTTGTTTGTTAGATGTACGATTGTTGGGATATGCCTTTTTGGATTTAATTCCATAATCAGATTCAGTAGCGGGATTGCGTCCATTAGCATTAGCCCCTGCTAATGGTAAAGCTCCTAATTCAATATTATGAGACGGCATATATTCACCAGGGGCGTAGGTAGCGGGGTTTTGTGAACCAGCTGCACCCGAATAAGATGTGGTAGTTTCTGGACGTGATACATATCGGTCAATAGGAATAGCATGTAATGTTTCTCCCTTAGATGCACCAGTAGTAGTAAAAAGGCGGTCTTGTCCCATTTCAAACGCGGTATCGGGTCTATTTTTTTCCATAACACCCATTTGTTCGGAAGTACCAATTTGTTGTATATTACTATATGCAGGACCCTCATGACCGAGTAATACGTGTCCAGAAGATTTAGGTTTTGTATCAACACGTAAATTGTCAACTCCTTTAGGTTGCCATGTTTCCCGCATCATCATTCCAGAGTTAAATCCATGTGCACCTTCATTAGTATAACCTAAACCTAATCCAGGGGCAACCCGTTCTTCTTCAAAAGGTTTTGTATTTGCCATACGCATACTATTATTAACACGTGATTGGTAAAAATCATTCATATTGGGAGCTCCGTGTGCCCAGTCTTGGTTTTCATCGGGTGAAAACATAGGGGCTTGTTCTTTCTTACTAATACTTTGGGAACCAGCACCTGAATAATTATCAAGAATACCTTCATATGATTTATCATTTGCATCAGAAGTAGTCATTTTTGCACCAAAAAAAGGTACCATATTATTGTGTTCAAAATGAGAACCTGAAACCTTTTCACCAGTTAACGAATAATAAGTAGTATCATTATTTGTATTAGTAGGTTTTTTAGATGCCATATTAGCATCAAAATATTTATCAGTGTATACATTTCCACCATTATCAAAGTTATTTACTGTAGAAAGTGCAGATGTTTGGTCAACTTGTTGACTTCTAATAGGATATTCTTCAGGAAAATTTCGGTTAGGAATATTAGTATTAGGTAAATCATTGCGAGAAGTAAATGGTTCTTCTTCATCATTGCCGCGATTTGATTGTCCATTCATTATATACATTAATCCAAGAGCAACACCAGGTATAGCTAATTCCATTATAATATATTATATAATTATATTAATCTTATATAATATTTATTAAAAATAAACAATAATCTTATCTATATAATGTACCTGGGCATTCTGGTTCTTTTCCTCCAATGCACAAAGAATGTCCAGTTAAATAAAAATGTTGTTGTCCAACCATAGGAATTTTGGGTGTAAAATTATCTTTTTCAATAATACGTGTTTGTATATTCTCATCAAAATGTTTATCTAAACCATTCAATGGATTTAATAAAGGTTGTTCCCATCGTGTTTGTTCTAAATCTTTATACATCCAGGCGGGATGACTTGCACGACTTTCTTCAACAAATGGTTGTTCTGTACGATAATTTGGTTTGGAAGACGATGGTTGAGATTTGGAATGTTGATTTAATGTAATATTATCACGATTTTGTTTGCGACTAAGACCGCGTAAATCACTCTCTAAATTAACAGTGTTTGTTTGTAAATTAGCACCCCATTTTTGTAAACGAACATGTGGGTCTTCGTTAAATGGTAAGTCCATACCAGGTCCTGGTGTATTTAACATATATCTTCCAGTAAAACTACTTTCATCTATTTGTTTTTTAATTCTACTGGGGTCATCATGGAATCTTGTGAAAGACATAATAATTAATATATCATGTGAAAAAAAGTTGATACGAAATATATATAAATATTAAACAAACTATATTATAATGATGGATGTTCCTAAAATTTGTTTAAATATGATAGTAAAAAACGAGAGTGCGATAATTATACGTTTATTAGAGTCAGTAATACCATTAATAGATAGTTATTGTATATGTGATACAGGTAGTACTGATAATACAATAACATTGATTAAAGAATATTGTAAATCCAAAAATATTCCAGGAAAAATAATAGAAGAGTCATTTCGTGATTTTGGATATAATCGTTCGTATGCATTAACTGGTTGTACGGATATGGAGAATGCAGATTATATATTGTTAATGGATGCAGATATGAAATTAGAAATAAGGACAATAGATATATTGCAATTTAAAAGGATGTTAACAAATGATGCATATTGTGTAGTACAAGGATGTACAGATTTTTACAATGAAAATATACGAATAATTCGTAATGATCCAAGTTATCATTACTGGGGTGTCACTCATGAATATATAGAGTTACCTGATAATGCAGTCATAGAAAATATATCAAAAGATGTATTATTTATAACAGATTTAGGAGACGGTGGGTGTAAAGAACATAAATTTAAAAGGGACATAGAATTATTGATAAAGGGATTGGAAATGAGTCCGAATAATCCGCGATATTTGTTCTATTTGGCAAATAGTTATCGCGATTCAAATGAGTATGAAAAGGCAATTGAAATATATACAAAGCGTATTCAAGTAGGTGGGTGGTTACAAGAGACATGGTATTCTTATTATTCAATTGGAAATAGTTATATGAAATTAAATCATCATGAACAAGCAGTGTTTTATTGGTTAGAGGCGTACCAAATCATGCCAACCCGTATAGAAAATCTATATAAAATAGTGAATTATTATCGTCGAACAAATCGTTATGCATTAGCATTAATGTTTTACGAAATAGCTGATAACGTACGTTTGAAAAATCCTCCAATAAATCATCTATTTTTGGAAAATGACGTATATGAACATAAATTAGACTATGAAATATTCATTCTTGGGTATTATACTAATATGAATAAACATGCAATGATAAATATGTGTATGACTTTATTAAATAAGCGAAATATTAATACAGCTATTTATAATAATATAATGTTGAATTATAAACATTATTGTCCATCATTAACAAAGCATGACGTATCTTATGATGAATTGAATGAACGAAATAAAAGTGTATTGGATGAATTAAATAATATAGGAAATGATTTAATGAAAGAAAAAACAGATATGTATTCAAGTACACCATCTATTTATATGAAAGATTCTACTGAAATATATGTATGTAAACGGTATGTAAATTATACGATAGATGAAGAAGGTACATATATAAACAAGGAAAATATAATAACAATAAATATTTTTGCAATATTGAATTTGAAAGATAATGTATGGTATAAAACAAATGAGTTTATTATGGATTATAACACAGAACATGATAATATGTATATTGGAATGGAAGATGTGAAAATATTTGATAATAATAATATGGTTGAATATACAGCAAATCGTGTAACTTCAGATATGATACAAAATGTAGAACATGGTATTTATGATATTATTAATAATAAGGTAATTGAATCAAAAATACTAAGGTATTCAAAGAGAGCATTAATAGAAAAGAATTGGACAATGTTTAATACACTGAATAATGAACGTAGATTTATGTATACTTGGAATCCTTTAACTATTTGTGAAAAAGAAGATGATGAAATACATGTAATTCATGAAATACCAACGCCACGTTTATTTAAACAAATACGTGGTTCCAGTCATGGTGTTCACATAGATGATAATATATGGTTTCTATGTCATGTAGTGAATTATGAAACACGTAGACATTATTATCATATGTTTGTAGTTATTAATGCAGAAACATATGAATTAATCACATATAGTCAACTATTTACATTTGAAAAAGAGAAGGTAGAATATTCATTAGGTTTTGTGTATGAAAAAAAGGATGACCAATTTTTAATAGGATATAGTACGAATGATAATGCAACAAAATATTTAATCATTGGAACAGATATTATAAATGAGATGATGATAACTCATTCTCAATAGAATCAGTATTTTCATTACATGACGTATCAAGTTGATTTAATGGTGAAGTTTTACAAATACCAAAAGAACGTCTATGAAATCTTGTAATACCATGTTCGCGAATACCATCCAAATGTAGTTTAGTCCCATATCCCATATTTTTACAAAATCCGTATTGTTCATCTAAAAATGGATATTTTTGACATAATTCCAAAACATAATTATCTCTGGATGTTTTTGCTAAAATACTTGCAGCAGCAATAGCCATGTATTTGCCATCACCCTTTTCAACAGTAACGTGTGGAAGTTCAATTATACATTGTTGTTCTTCATTATATGAACGGAATGGTGTAAAATAGTTGCCATCAATAACGGCCATAAAATTTTCCATAGATAGCGGTTGAGCGCCATTAATTGTATTTAATTTTTGAATAATTTCCCGAATGCAATTATGCATACCATGCATAACAGCCTGTAGAATATTAATTTCATCAATTATTTTAGGTTCTTCGTATGCAACATGCCAAGCAAGAGCGTTATTTTTTATATATTCAGCAGTTTCATTTAATTTTTTTTTTGAAGAGAATTTTTTACTATCTTTAATATTTGTTCCATCAAATAGTGATGGTTCTTTAGGTAAAACTACACATGCTATATAAACTCTTCCAAATAAACACCCCCGTCCTGCCTCATCGATAGATAATTCAAATGGTACCGCATCATTATAAAAACGTGTTAGTAAAACTGGTTCTTTCTTAGGTTTACTCATAGATATAAATTAAAAATAACGGTTGGTATATAAATATATCAATTTTTTATTGCATAATAGTGTTATATATATTTTCGCGACATACTGTATATTTATAATAATGAAATTTTCATCATTAACTATTTTTCTATTTTTGTTAATACTTTTAGTAAGTACAGTATTAATATGTAGATGTTATCAATCATACAGTGAAGGTATGGCTGCATATAATTATAATGTAGATACAGGTTCATCTCATAAGATAGTGAATTATTCAAATAAGAATGAATTAAATAAAATTTATGATACTATCTATTTTGATAATAAGAATGGTAGTTTGGTTGAATTAGATGTATCTTCAAGTTACGTATCAACCCCTGGTACACCAGCAGTACCTGCAGTAGCAGCAGTATCGGCAACGGGGACAACGGCAGCAGTTCCTGCAGTAGCAGCAGTTCCTGCAGTAGCAGGAACAAATAATGCAAACACAAATACCAATGAGATAAAAAAATTACACATTCTTACACGTGGTGCTACATCTACATCAACATATGACATACAAGATGCGAATACTGTAATATCTCCTGTACCAGCAACAAGTATGGAGAATTCCATGGTATCCGCTATATACAATACGGTTGGTACAAACTCAGGAAATAGTTACAATGTAATTGTACTACCATGGCATACAAATACTTACCTGCATGTTATGGAAACATCTCCTGGTTCAGCAGCAACAACAAACCCAGTATCAAGTGCAGGAAAGCCAAAAAATATGGTTACTGCTGCACTTACATATGCAACATCTCATATGGAATACTTATATAATCATTATGTAGCAGACCCTGCCAACTCAAGTGATACAGATAATGCAACATCAAAACAAAAAGAGGAAAGAACTTTTAATATAGAAAACTCTTATGTAGATAATGATGCAAATAACAATAAGATGGTACAAGAACCTATGTATAATACAACCCGTAAAGTATATCAATTAAGTGAGTTTGTGAAATATGATATTAGCAATGCAAGTCTATTAGTATCTTCTGGAGAAGGTTCAAATAAACAAATAAAGATATGTAAGAGAGGTGGAAATACAGAAACATTATCTAACCCAAATTCAACTGGTGAAAATACCCGTGGAAATGATGATAGTGTAGCAAATACAAGTTTTGTTCCTCGCATTATCCATGATATGTGTGGTCAAAATATGATATTGTATATTGAAAATGCAAAGAAAACATTAGTAGCATTAGTAAATAAAAATAGTGATGGTGATATGACTTTACGTAATGTAAAGAGATTTACAGAGCAAGGTGTAGACACAGCAGAGCCTGATGCAGGTGGAGACTCTGACACTGATAGTGAAGAAACAGATAGTAACAGAAGGTCAAGAACAGATTATTATGATAGCATATTTAATGGTACTGGAGATGGAGTAGATAGTAATGCATTAGATAGATATATGTTAAAAACTCAAATAGTACCACCCGTATGCCCAGCATGCCCATCATGTAATTATAATACAGGTACATGTAACTCATGTGGTGGAAAAGGTGGGTCGGGAACACAAGATGCAAGTGGTAAAAGTGTAGTAAAGGATGAGCCAAAGAAAGCCCCTGTTAAGGATGCAGTAGGTGCAGTGGGTAATGTAGCATCTGGAGCAGTAGGTGCAGCGGGAGATGTAGCAACTGGTGCAGTAGGCGCAGCGGGAGATGTAGCAACTGGCGCAGTAGGTGCGGCGGGAGATGTAGCAACTGGTGCAGTAGGTGCGGCGGGAGATGTAGCAACTGGAGCAGTAGGTGCCGCAAGTAATGTAGCAACGGGTGTATTAGGTGCAGTAGGAAATGCAGCAAGTGGTGCGATAGATGCAGTAGGAAATGTTGTAGGTAGTACAGTAAATGCAGCAGGTCAAGTGGTACCTGACGGACAACGAAGTGCAGGTACAACAAATGCTGTAGTAGGTCAACAAGTACAACAAGGTCCAATCACAGGAAATACTGGTATGACTGACCCTTATTCTTACTATGGTAAATTACCATCAAAACCGAATGGTGATTATATTCCCCGCACGGCGGATTTCAGTAATTTTTCGCGTTAAAAAATATATTTGAATAATTTTATGATACATAATATTATTCGTTTGAATGAAGTTAAATGATTATACCATATATATAACAATACAAATGGAAGAGATTAATACAAATATAATATTTAATAGACAAGAAATATCGCATGAAATAAAAGAACATTTGATAAATTTTGACGAACGTATAAAAAATATAAATTATAAAAAAGGTATATACATATATGGTATTCCAGGTTGTGGAAAAACCGAATTTATTAATAAATTATTAAAAGATTTGGATTATGATATGGTAAAATATGATGCAGGTGATGTAAGAAATAAATCATCAATAGATACAATAACAAGTCATAACATATCAAACCGAAATGTGTTAGATATGTTTACAAAGAAGGTTCGTAAAATAGCGATAGTAATGGACGAAATAGATGGAATGAATAATGGAGATAAAGGTGGTATAACGGCATTAATAAAATTAATTCGGCAGAAAAAAACAAAAAAACAAAGATTGGAGAACACATGTTCACATCCAATCATTTGTATAGGAAATTATTACATAGACAAGAAAATAAAGGAATTAATGAAAGTATGTAATGTGTTTGAAATAAAAACACCAACTCATACTCAAGTAAATACAATATTAACTCGTGTAATTCCAGATTACACTGATATGAGAGGAGAGGATATAAATGAAGTACTTATGTATATCCAAGGCGATTTACGAAAATTGCGATTTGTATGTGAATCTGTAGTAAAACAACCAGATATTTTAAAGAATGGTAGATTAATGAAATTATTTCGTACAAAATTATACGATGAAGATTCAAAGAAGATAACCCAATCCTTAATTATGAAAAATGTAACATTTAAAGAACATGAGCATTTTATGAATGAGACGGATAGAACAATTGTAGCATTGTTATGGCATGAGAATTTGGTAGATGTATTATCAAAAATAGATGTAAAAATAACGTTTCCTTTGTATTATAAGATATTAACACATATATGTATAGCAGATTACATTGACCGCATTACCTTTCAAAAACAAATATGGCAATTTAATGAAATGAGTTCACTAATAAAAACATTTTATAATAACAAAATTTACCATGACGCGATTACTGATAATAGCATAAAACATTTGTCAGAGATAAGATTTACAAAAGTATTAACAAAATATTCAACAGAATATAATAATATGTTATTTATTTATAACTTAACCCAACGGTTGAATTTGGATAAAAAAGATATAGTATCATTATTTCAAGAATTACGTCTGTATTATGGATATGATTTGCTTTCAAATGTGGAACATGTAAACGAGATAGAACAAATATTTGAACCATATGGGTTATCAAAATTAGATATAAAACGTATATATAGGTATTTAGACCGTACTGTAAAGAAAGATACATTAGTATTGCAAGATGATGATTTGGATTTGGATTTAGAATAGGATATATATTACATAATATTATGTAATATGTAAAGATAATGAAAGCAATTATGGTATTAATTTTTTGGTTTCAAAAAGAGATTTTTCCATAGTAATAATAACATTGTGTAAATGATTATACGCATTTTGTATTTGAGAGTTTTGTTGTATTAACTCTTCATTTTTCTGTTGTAATTGTTTTATAAATTGTACAACTTGTTGGTGATTTAATTCTATAGGAGGCTGTCCATCTCCCTGTTGTAACATAATAGGACCATTTTGCATTTTGTCAATAGCTTCGGCTCGTTCCTTCTTTATTTTTTGAATCTGGTTTAATACATCAGGCTTCATTTTAGGTAATCCAGGTTCATAATTATCTAATAATTTATCAATATCTTCTAAAAAGAATTGTTTAACATTGGCTTCGTGGTCTTGCCGAATAAACATATCAACCGTTTTAGGTGATTCTTTAAAATAATCGGGGTGTGATGTTTTAAACATTTCACGTTTATCAAATGTATTATGTTCATGTGAAAATACCAAAATCGTTTTTAATGGGTCAAATTGAACAAATGGCACGGTATAACCTTTAAGAAATTCACGTTCTTCGGCTAAAGCTGCAGTGTCATTATATTTGGTATCTTCCAATAACTTTGTTTTAAATGCAAATGTGCCAGCAGTAGCATGGTTTGGTCCATATGGTCCAGCCTGAATCATTTTGTTCATGGTTTTGAAATATACATAGATTTCACTGGTTCCACCACACATAACTTTATCATCTTTGAGTAACATTTCAACGGAATGAGATACACGTTCGGGTGGATAATAATCATCGTCATCCATATAAACAATAATAGAACCCTTAACATGTTTATGCATATAGTTTCGTTTTGCTCCTAACGTTATTTTTTTATCAAGTTCAAAATACCGTATTTGTGGAATATTAGAAGCTTCAATTAAGTCCTTAATTTTATCGGTACCATCATCAACAATAATCCATTCCATACGACTTTTGGGATAATCTTGATTTTTAAAACATTCAAACATAGTTTTTATAAAAGGACGACGATTGAATGTGGGTGTACATATAGAAACTAATGGATATTTTTTGTTATATGCGGTTTTATTTTTATTCTTTTTATTTGTCATATATAAGGTGTAAGTGGATATATTTATATTAATATGTATGTAATTAATTTGTTATAAACAATTGTACTTATAACAAAAAAATAGTTTTACAAAAATTAATAAAATCATGAATTAAGAGGTATTTATTTCAAATTATTCGCATTTACACCCTTGAAGATTACTAAAGGTTTTATTTTAAGTAGTTTAACGAATATAACATAAAATTGAAATCAAATGAACACAATTTATATTAGTATAATATACAAATCATGGATAGTCTTACGTTAATCACAAGCAAAAAATATAAAACAATTGGTGAATTGTTAAAAAGTCCAATAAAATCTATAATTCTGGTTTCAAATAACGAAAAAAATGAGGATATTAGGTCATATTTATATGATTGGTTATACAAAAATCATTATAGTAAAATAAAAATGGTAGGTAATCTAACGACAAGAATCAAAAACATTTCAAATAAACCTTGTTATCACTATATTATGAAAGAATGTTTTAATAATATTGATTATTCTAATTTTAATAAAACTACCAAAAAAATATTAAATGATGAATGTATACAATTTATTAAAACCATGCATTCTATCGATAGTTCATTAACAGGAACATTCTTTGATTATCTGGTAAGAAGAATAATTTGCGAAATAACAAAAAAAACATTTCATGATAGTAGAGCAGAAGGTCAAATACATAATGACAATAAGATTAATTTGATTTTAGACAACGAAGAAGTATGGACGTATATTCGTAATGACGATTTTAATTCTTGGGCAGTATTCAAAGAACCTTCTATCAAATCTGATAAGATTATTAGTATTGACCAATGCGATAATTTCATTGTAAAAGATAAGAAAAACGAATGGTTAAATATTGAGTATAGAAATTATAATGGTTGGATTAGATACCGTATTCCTAATTGCGTTGATTTTGCTAATAAAGAATTTGACAAAAACGAATATATAGAAAATAAGTATATACAACGTGTAGAACCTAACACATCAACACATATTTGTTCGCATGGGTGCATTCGACGATTTGAAAAATGTGTATTTCATGGTAAATTACCAGACTACGTACCTGAATGTAAATTAGACGAATGCTTAAACATTTGTTACGAAAAATCAGAAAATACCGAATTATATGCGTCTATTAACATTATGAAAGAATTATTTATAACTTCTATGTCACATACAATATCATTCGGTGGGTGTCCAGAACAAAACAAAGTTAATGAAATATTGGATTTAATCAAGTCTACGACCAATATAGAAGATGTGTTTTATTTGCCTCTAAAAAATCTGTGTCAAGAACTGGTAAAAGAAAACGAAACACCAAATATTTTATTAAATCCAGCATTAGGATACCCAATTGAATTATTAGACAATAAAAAAATTCTGGCCGATTGTGATTTAGTAATAAATAATTATTTATATGATATCAAATGCACTACTGGTGAAAACTCTGTTTATGAAATTTTACAATTATTAGGGTACGCCTCTTTGTTGAATTGTAATTCAACAAAGTTTCATAATAAAGTTGATAATGTTTCAATAATTAATTTATTACAAGGGTATATTGTTAATTATGATATATCTTATATTACAAAAGACCAAATGGTTAATTATCTAAGATTTCTAACAAAATAAAAGTATAAACATGCGTTCTAATATGCTGTCCATTTTCAGTAAGTTGGAAATCTTTGCTTTCCATGTTATATTTTGATTTTATCAAATGTTTTATTATAGACAACCAAGGTCGTTTTATTTTACTCGGATCGCCTACTGCCTTTATTCCATTAAATGAAAACCATTTCCGTATTTCAGGTATTAATTCCATTATTTGTTTTTGTATTTCTTCGTTTTTATCTAATTCATAAAGCGTATATGTATTTTTATTTTCCAAATCTAATATGGATATAATTTTATCTATTATTTCATCTTGTTCTTTTTTATATAATTCACTTTTTAATCGCATTACCAGTTATATACTTAAACCATCTAATTTTTAAGTATATTATTTATAATTTTTTAATTTTCGTCTTCTCGTTGATGATTTTCTGTGTAATTTTATTCCTTCTTTCAAATTGTAATTTTATAATCCTCTGTCTTATGTGTAGTCATCTATATTATTTATAGACAAAATATAAAAATGCTTCAATGGTGCGGTTTTAAATCTTCAATGGTGTAAAGAATCATCGGTATTTGTTGGTTTATTCAACTCAAAATATCTAATAATACTTGTGATAACCATGACTATACCAGCGATACTTATTGCAGCAGCGAAGAAATTTAAAGGAAGTTTGTTAGGAGCAAGAGAGGAAATATTGGTAGACATGTTAACCGTTATAATCGCCAACATAATGGTGTAAATAATTTTGAGTAAATGTGTTTTAAAATAATCTAAAAAATTAAAAATAATAGATAAAAATGAGTATAAGAACGATAAAAAGGTATTGGAGTTACATAAATCAGTTTCTTCAAATCCAGCTTTAGAAGAACGAATGTGTTTATCAATCTCATTTATAGATTCCATACTGAAAAGAACATCGGTAACATCCCAGTTACCTAAAGTTAACCGTGAAAAGAAAGACATATATATTAAATATAATCCAGAAGCAATAGCCCCAGCTGGAACACATACAACCACTACTATTATAAGATGTAAAATATGCCAAATACCTCTAAAAAACTTATCAATCACACCACCCTTACCAGCAGCTGTACCCGCGTTAATTATCGCACTGGCAACTCCCCCGCTCTCATCCTTTTGTAATTTCGGTTCTTTAGTTAGAGAAACTATAAATAAACCGAATATAATCATTAACATACTCAAAAGTATAGGGTTTGTTGGAAATCCTTTATCGATCTTGAATATTGCATCAAAGAAATTTTTAAATGTTATTGCAAAATATTTGACACAATATAAACAAACAAAATATAAGAATAAAAAGTTACAAGTGCCATTAAGTAGTCCTGATGTTGTGGGTAAAATATCTACTAATAACCAGTTTAATTTTTCAGGAAACCATAAAGCAAACTCAAAAAACCATAAAAAAATTTTGATAACTGAGTTTTCTTCTTTAGTATTTTCATTTCTCCAGTGTTCTCTGAGTGCGTCTGCAGAAAACGAGGGTATATGAATACCCTTATCTTTAGCGAAATAAATAGCAAAGTACCAATTATAAACCATAATAGAACTAATAAATGCACATTCTAACCATACAATAGAGTTTCGTACTAACTTAATATCATTCTCTCTGGCAGCTGACTCTTTATTATAAGTGTCATTTTCGCCAACAAGAAGTTCTGCCAAATACGTATTATAGTAATTAATATGTTTATATAATCGGGTAATAATATCACCATCTGCATGTTGTGTTACTATTGGTCGGCGTATTATCTTTTTTGGTTTTTGAATTCCCTCATACTCCTCTTTTTTAAATTCATGGGCTCCTTCAATAATCGGTTTATCTTTATTGAATATAAGATTTTTTATATGTTGAATGGTAGATGTTGGTTGTTTACCATTTATAGTATTATCAGTATCAGTATCAGTATCAGGTGGTGGAGTAAGGTCATTTGTTAAAATATCAAGTTCTTTGACTTTCTTGTAATTATTCTTCATTTTCTTTTTTTTTATTTTTTTTAACTTATGAATCATATGTTCACTTTGAAAATCACGAATATCTGCATTATTGTTATTGCTAAAAGACCTATTTAAATCAGGTTTTTTATCATTATGTTTTATATTATTTTCATTGTCAATAGTATCTCCCATAAGGTGTTGGCGTATATATATAATAACAATTATATATATTCTGTTAATTTTTACTCAATATATGAAACGAATACTGTAAAAATCGTAAATAAAAGGTTGCTATATAAGGAAACATGCAGTATTATCTGGAATATAACATGCCACAATTTCCACCAATAAAAGATAAAATATTATAACGTTCTTCGTATAGTGTTAAATTATAATTGTATTCAAATAATCGCCAATTAGATTTACGAACACCGATGGGTTCACCAAATTCAGCATCACATACAATATCGTAACTGGAATTTACATAATCAATAGTGGGAGAATATGTATTAATTTCCAGTTCAATTGTTTTGAATTTACTTAAATTGATTGCACCAGTAGGTTGATATTCATGTGGACTTGTATTTAAACAGAAATTGTAACAATATAGACCTTCTTTCGCGGCTCCTCCAGTACGTGTATATTTTTCAACAAAGTCATAGATCCCACGGGTTAATGTATTTTCTCTATATTCACCATTTAATAAAATCCCCATGGTTTCTAAAATATCTCTACGATTTTCATTATGATAAACACCAGTAATCGCGATACCACTATTTGTAACATTATTAACTCCAGGATGAATACCAATACCATACGATAAATCATATTCCATACCGAGTAAAGGTTCGTTTGGTGCTAATGTAATATTAGAAGGTAATTTATCATATGGCCAGTTGGTATAATTGCTCCATTCATTACGTAAATTTACGTCGTTGCGTTGCAAAAACCACATCCAACTGGAAACCATACCATTTGAATTGACTTTAACGCGTTTAGACCCAGTAACATTTTCATATTTGTGTTCAAACACATCTTTTACAAGATACACGTGGTCATCTTTAGCAAAAACTTGTGTTTCTTCTTTAGATAAAAAGCAATAAGTAGATAGTAAGTGAATATCAGCATTCCATGTTGAAACTGGATTATCATAATCAGTTGCATTAATAAATCCAGTAGGAGGTGTTTGTAAATAACGATACATTTGGAATCGGTTTTGATTGAAATCTGGTTGTATATAAGGATAATTATACTCAACATCAAAAACATCTCGTATTTGGAATAATTCTTGAATGGGTCTCATAGTAACTGAGACAACTAATTCATTGTATTGAAGTGCAACTAATGGAAACGCACATGTACTGTTTAATGTAAACCAAGTATTAATAGGTATATAAAGGTTGCGTCCTCGTATGGATGGTTCAGCACCATTAAGGTCAGGTGTGAATGACGCGGATGGATATGTATTACTTCGTCCATGAGCATATGCTGGGTCATTTAATTCAGTAATATTACCAGTCATATTGTTAAATAATTCCTTTTTTTCAGTAGAAAAATCACGGTCAACCATTGCTGCCATATATTCACCAGTATATCGTTGTAATGTTAAAGACCCACATGTAATAGTAACTTCTTTAATCATGTGAGTTCCAATATTTTTAATCCATTTAAATTCATATGGAGCCCATTTATAACCAGTATCTTGCGTAGGAGGATAGATTGGACTCCATATATCAGGTAATGCAACAACAATATAGGTGTCCATCAATAAATCAGCATAACGTGGAATTTTAAACGTAAATGTAGACGGTTCTGCCTTTCGTAAATCTCGTTGTCCGTCATAATCTATTCTAAATTTTTGTAGTCCAAAATTGCTGTATTTTGCATAGGTAGCTTTGAAAAATGTTTTACATGGGTCACCTGTTAAAAAAATGTTATTTGCACCGACAGCGACTATATTTAGTAATCCACCAGCCATTGAATAAGTTATATACTATATTTTTATTATATTTGTTTATATATACATAAAATATAAATATGATTAATAATTTCCATTTGATCCTATTAATTATTTCAATAATACTAATAATTTATCTGTTATATAATTTGAAATATAAAAGGCGTATAATATTGAATAATTTAGATACAAAAACGACAGAAGGTTTTTCAAAAACGATAGAAGGATTTGAACCAGCAGAAAACGAAGTTAAAGACGTAGTAGCTAAATACAATGAGTTCAACAACCTTCAAAGTATATCTAATAAATATGCGAAAATGCCATTACATGAATATTGTATAAAAGCATCTTATAACTCGGCATGTAGTGGTAAATATGTTAGTACAAATATGGTAAAGGAAGTATTAAAACGAGGTTGTCGTTTTTTGGACTTTGAAGTATTTCATATAAAAGAACAAAATGTGTTCAAACCGATGGTTGCAGTATCAAGTGATAAATCATATATTTTATTAGATACACAAAATAGCGTACTGTTGGATAAAATATTGACAACAGTTGCAACCAATGCATTTTCTCAAGGTTCTCCAAACAATAAAGACCCTTTATTTATTAATTTGCGAATAAAACCCAACGACTCAAACATATATCATGCAGTAGCAACGTCAATAGATGCAACATTAAAATCTGTGATATATGATGGTAAAATTACTAAGGAGACAAAATTAAAAGATGTAATGGGTAAAGTAGTAATAATAGTAGATAAAACAGTAAACTATGATTATAATGACCATACATCATGTGAAAAGGGGGCAATAAATTGTTATGATTTAACAAAGTATATGAATCTTGAAAGTGGTAGTGAATACTTGAATTTATATCATTACACAGATTTATTAGGTCATGCAAGAAAACCAGTATTACTAAAAGATGATAATATACATACAACATCAAAAAATATGAAAATGGTACAACCTGATATAGTAATAAATAAGTCAAACCCAGCATATAAAGAATTTATAGTAAACCATGGTTGTCAAAATTTATTATGTCAATTTCAAATAGTAGATGAAAATTTTAAAAAATATGAGGAGTTTTTTAATGATATGAACGCAGGTATAGTTCCACTCGCAAGTGCATTAAAATTTTTTACTAAGTAAATTAAGACAACTCTCATTAATGAAGTTTAGTAATATTATTTCTAATTATATTATATTATAAATAATATGGGTGGACAAACCAAAAAGAAGACTTCTAATAAACCAAAAAGGAAATTTAATACAAAATTATGTGAGGATGATATGACATTTGAAGATTGTGAGTTAGCAATATTGCGTCATGCTGTGGATGAAACTGAGAAATTACAAGGACGTAAAAAGGTTAACAGCAAGGATATTCAAGAAATGTTAAAAATAGTGGAGGATTTTATTATCAAAAAGAAGTTGATATGTTATGGCGGAACTGCCATTAACAATATTTTACCAACATATGCACAATTTTATAAAAGAGATATAGAAATACCTGATTATGATTTTTTTTCGGCGAATGCTTTAGAAGATGCCAAAGAACTTGCAGATATATATTATAAGGCGGGATATACGGAAGTAGAAGCGAAGTCAGGTGTTCATTATGGTACATTTAAAGTGTTTGTTAATTTTATTCCCATAGCAGACATTACGTATTTACATA
>Ga0209658_1000774_pt1 | contig 21768 bp, 33 predicted proteins | sample SaaInlV_150m_DNA_6_FD_184656 | JGI IMG/M metagenome (GOLD analysis project Ga0209658, IMG submission 184656) | Marine microbial communities from expanding oxygen minimum zones in the Saanich Inlet - SI037_S4LV_150m_DNA (SPAdes) (version 2) | ecosystem: Environmental > Aquatic > Marine >...
TAGCAATGGATGCTGTAGAACGTGGTTATAATGTATCTGCTAGGGTACATTGTTATCTATTTGGTAATCAGATAGGTACATAATAAATGAAAATAAACCTTGACATTAAGGTTACATTCATGTATAATATGGGGTATAAGTTAATTAATTGAGAAGGAGATGTGTCATGCAAACTGTTAAACCGATTAGTCCTAGAAATCAAGAATACTGTGAAAAACAAAGAAAGCGTATGGAGAGGTTATCTGATCCCAGAAAACCATTCGAATATTATAAAGATCAGCAAGAGTTCGAGATAAGCCTTATACTAGATACCGCATTAGATAAGGCAATAGAAGAGAACGATATTCAATATATCATAAAACATAAGGAGCGAGAAGCTGCTGAAAAACAAGCAGAGAGCTTAGAGTTTCTGGCAGCTTCGTTATATGATATTAGTCTTAATTATGAACGTAGTAATTCTGAATAATTGTAATATATTTAAATAATTAACTAAGGAGGCTAAAATGGCCACGACGGACGAGTATGTAAAATATGACATTCGATTCTTTGAAGAGTATATACACCGCTTAGACTTTAACAAAGCAGACATGAACGGCTTGCGTAAAGCAGTTGAAATGGGATTGATACAACGAGATAGACTTGTTGAGCTTGCTATTAGTAAAATTGGTAAAATTTCTATGGATAGCACTGATGGTCAAGATTTAGCAGATACTACAGATGTAAAATCAGTTGTAAGTAATATACGAAACAATGATACATATCGAGGCTGTTGGACACACAGTTTTCTAGTACGCAAAATTGCAAATAAAAACGGCCCTTTGCGAGTAGTTGCATATAACACAATATTAGACAAATTCCACTATTTCTTTATTCCTAAAGAAGCATATAGTCATTGTAAGGTAGTAGAAATTGTTGTAGAAAATTTTCGTGGTATATACGACTACGAGCCAACATTCACTGGTAATCCTAAAAAACATCTTAAGTGGTGGCAGTACGAAGTACACTCTTTTGAAGAAATGTGTTCTACTCAACCAGGTCAAGTTGGTATACGCTGTAATAACCCACAATTAATTGAATTAACGGAAACTAAAGTGGATACACCTTACATAAAAGCTAAGACAGTATCAGCATCAGCAGTAACATTCGAGTAATAACCACTTGACAAAGTAGTATAATTAGTGTATAATACATAGTATAGAAAGTTAGAAATGTCTACCCCTGAAGAGATCGTAAAGTTGTCTTAAAGGAAAACGCTGTTAGTTACCCCCGCGGCCTGCAGTGAGCATAGAAACATCAGTGGGCTTATTATATATCGAGAAAAATATGTCATTAAATAACTTATCAATTGATAAAAAGAAAATTCAAGCACGTCCAGTTCCTAAATACCTACAAGAACTGTCTAAGAGTACTGTAACAGTTAAACTGATCCCACTCAATAAGATCTATCATATGGGGAATCCTGATATTTCCCCTGAAAGAGTTCAAGGTGAAGAGTTCAAACGCGTAAGACAATTTCGTGATCCTTGTTATGTAGATAAAAATTCAAAAGTATTATATGAGTCTTTATCGCTTGGTTGGGATTATGATCAGGATCCACTAATTTCAGTGGATCACCCAAACCTCTCTGATTCTGCTATAATTGGATGTGGTGCCAATAGAATTAAACAAATTAGCAATCTAATCGATGCAGGTATGTGGTATGAGCATGCCTTAATACCTGTCTGGGTTATAGATCCAATCGATGAATTAGCTTATGATAAGATAGGCACATATGAACGCGCGATCGGAGAATCCTTAATGACTCCAGCGGATGCGATAAAAATGGCACGTGAAGCCTTAGCATCTGGTTACCTTGAAAAGACTGAAGCAGAAGTAGTAAAGTATCTTGGTGAAATCCGAAAAGGTAAGCACAAGGTAACTTACGTTAGATGGGCTAAACGTGTTTTGTTTGATGTTACAAAGCAGCAAACAGGATGGAGAACTTGGATAGAGGATACTAAAGCTTGCCACGCAAAGAAGGGTGGGAATTTAAGTGTCAATTCTAATATCCATTTGTTAAATGCAGCAAATATTCGTCATCAGTTTACGAGTGGTATTACGTCTGGTAATCTTCATATGAATCAAGGTAATATCGATTTTGCAAAAGGACTGGGAGCTGCGTATAAAATAATTTGTGATCATATGGATAATACAGGAGATTTTACGTTAAAAATGTACCTAACGTCATTTGTCCCAAAACCACTTACTAATCCTCAAGAGTTTTATGATCAACGAAAACTCATATCTTTAAATTATGAAATACACATAGCTGCATTTATACGAAGACTGTCATTACTTGATGTCGGATTATACGGCGTTACATTAGAAGAAGCTATAAGACGCAGAACAGAATCTTTCCCTATAGTGTTTCACGGCTTTATTCCTCAAGTGGTTGAAACAGCTGTAACGGGTACTAGATCACCTAAAGGGAAAAAATACTTTGTCGATGCCATGGGTAATAAACTTGATACTTCATTTTAAGAGAATAATCACTTGACAAAGTAGTATAAGTAGTGTATAATACATAGTATATAACATCAACGAGGTGGCTATGTGTTATACCTACACCTATATATAATCTCAAGTAAAGGAGAGAACAATGAGTTTTAATAAAGTCAAAACGGATCCAGATCTGGGTCTTCAAATACATCAACACTTACTAGAAGTAGGAGTTGAAACACCAACAATAGAACAAGCATTATCAGTATCACCTAAGACCAAGATAAAGATTATCGAAGAGCATTTCGAGCATATCTGGAAAACATTAGGTATGGATCTATCAGATGATTCATTAGCAGAAACACCAAAGAGAATGGCTAAGATGTGGGTTAATGAAACCATGTGGGGTCTTGAACCAGAGAACTTTCCTAAATGTACAGCTGTACAGAATAAGATGCATTATGATGCAATGGTTATCGAAAAGGATGTTACTGTAATGTCACAATGTGAACATCATGGAGTAGTTATTGATGGTGTAGCACATATAGCATATATACCTAATAAGAAGGTATTAGGACTGTCTAAGTTAAATCGTGTAACAGAGTACTTCTCTAAGCGCCCACAGATACAAGAACGTTTAACAGTACAGATTGCGGAAGCACTCAAGTTTATCTTAGAAACAGACGATGTAGCTGTTATAGTAGATGCTAGGCATTATTGTGTTAAATCACGTGGTGTTGAGGATATGCTGTCATCTACTACAACATCACACATGGGCGGGGCATTTAGAGATTTCTCTGAACCTAGAGCGGAGTTTCTTCAGTTAATTAATAAGAGGTAGGAATGAGCTATACATACATAATGTCAGGTATCTCTATGGTTCTAAAGAATGGGGATCCTAAACTTAGAGATAATGTTAAATATTCTAAAATGATAGCTGATACTATTAAGAACTCTAAGGAGTTTCTTAAGTTTGAAATGATGTTTAATGCATACCATGAAGCTGGTTTAATGGGTAAGTATCTTTCAAAATATGATTACTTTGGTGGAACATGGCATGCAGATTCTGGTGGTCTGCAAATGGTTACACAGAACAAAACTATTACAGATGAGTGGAAAGACAAGATATATAATGTCCAATCTAAACACTCATCATATGCTATGTGTTTTGATGAGATGCCTATTTATGTTGCAGAAACAGCAGGTAATATGTCCAGACTAGATTTATCAGGTAGACGATATATCAGGGAATGGACTAGAGATAAAGCTATACAAACAGGTAAGAATGTAAAACGTCAAATAGAGATCATTAGAAAGAACAACTCTGATACTAAGGTGTTTATCATTTGTCAGGGTAATGAAACACAAGATTTTGTAAATTATTTTGATGATGTAGTGGACCAGTTACCACCAGATTATTATACATCTATAGCAGGTGTTGCATTATCAGCTGCGTGTACAGGTCTTGGAATGTTAGAATCAATTAAAATGGCCGCATCGTATAGAAAAATGAGTATACCTAAAGGAATAGGTAAAAAACTACATTTTCTAGGATATGGGTCTATTAACAGACTGCGGCCTATGATGTATCTAGAAGCATCAGGTTATCTAAATGCTGATATTACTTTTGATTCATCAACACATGCTATGGGATGTCTTCTAGGAGAGATTAGAATAGCAGATTCTGAAGTTATTAGATCTCAAAAGTCTGCGAAATATGCGTTTGGTAATAGAAATGGTAGATCTGCTAAAACAGATTCGTTATATAAACATCTTTATGTAAAGTACAGGTCAGTATTTTCTAAATATTATCCTAATCTAACTGAAGACGCTTATCTAGCTGTTGTAGGAATTGATCATACTACATCTAAAAGATATCGTAAACGTAGAATGGCTAAAGATACTATTAAAAAGTATAATATTTCTATAAGGGATTCTATAGTTATTCAATTATATACCAGATTTCTAGTTGCTTTTGATTCCTATACTACATTCTCTAAAGATATGGATAAGAGATACCATAATATTAATTCTGGTACTATCGATGATTCGACAGCACTTGCTGAACTAGTTAATTCTGGTAATATCGATGATTCGACAGCACTTGCACTCCTAGCAAAGGTTAAAACAACTGAAGAATATGATACATGGGAGAAGAAATATGAACGGTATGTCGAATCTAACCGTATTAAAGATTATGCAACATTGGATGATGCTAAAGCTGACAAACCGATTACTTTAAATAATGAGAAAACAGAAACTCCTACAACATCTCCAGCTAGAGATAAAAAGGCATATCAACCAAGCCCAGCAGTAACATTAGGATAAGGAATATTATGACAGATAAATTATATTATACTTGGGAAGAATACAATACTGATATCAAACGTATTGTAAAAGATTATAAATTTGATTCAGTAGTGGCTCTCTATAGAGGGTCATTACCAATCGCTACTCACCTTACTAATATCACAGATGCTACTATGTCTGTGATTAAGTATCAATCATACGGTAAAGATAAGAAACAATCACTTGATAATAAGACACCCCAATGGTTAGTACAAGGAATGATTAGACCTAAGAAGGTACTGATTATTGATGATATCTATGATACAGGGTCTACTATTAGGAACTGTAAAGACTTTATAGGAGATGTAAGTTGGGATATTACCTATCTTACCCTCTTTGGTAAGAAGAATGATGACTCAGTTGAGTATCTAAGAGAGAATGAAGGAAGATGGGTTGTCTTTCCTTGGGAAACTATTACTTGACATTCTCTCGTAAGTAGTGTATAATACATGGTATATAATTAATAAGAGGTAAGTAAGATGGGTAAGTGGGTAATTGATAAAACTATTGAGTTCTGTTACGGACATAGGGTTTGGACACAGGTTCTTAATGGTGAGTATTCGGATGATTTACAATGTGCGTGCAGGCATCTACATGGTCATGAAGGTAAGATACAGGTACACCTAACAGGTGATGGACTAGACCCAACTGGTATGGTCACTGACTTTAGACACTTAGAATGGCTTAAGAAGTGGATTAATACTAATGTAGATCATCAATTTATATTAGATATTAACGATCCACTATATGATCAGTTATTAACTTCTAATCTAGGTCATTTAGGTATTCATTCACTTTATGAAGTATTTGTACCAGGAACTGAGCATTTAACTGGATGGAAAATTAATCTTAAAGATACTAAGCCAGGTACACCTGAATATGAGTACAAAGAGGGATTCTTTATTGTTGATTTTGTACCAACATCAGAGAATTTATCTAAATGGATAGCTGAGTTAGTACAAGTTAAAATGAAACCTCTTAATGTAACAGTAGATTCCATTGAATGGTGGGAAACACCTAAATCACGGAGTATCTACTATGTCTAATATCATTACCAAATCTAAAGAAACTGTAAAAGGTAAATCTGTATTACTATTTTCTGGTGGAATGGATTCAATAATGTTTGATAAGCTATTAAATCCTGATGTATTATTATATATCCCATCAGGTTCAGCTTATGAAGAAATAGAAACAGAAAAAGTTCATGAGTTAGCTAACTCAGGTTGGATTGATTGGAACAAGTTAGTGATATTAGATGAAGTTTTAAATCTAAAAGCTTTCGAAAGAGATGATATGATTGTACCTAATAGAAATGCTTATCTTGTACTGTTAGCATCTCATTATGGTGAAAAGATTTATCTTGGATCTGTATATGGAGATAGATCATTTGATAAAGATAGAACTTTTTATGGATTTATGGAGAATTTACTTAATCATATATGGCAAGCACAACATTGGACAGAAACACGTCGATTTACTGTAGAATCCCCCTATAAAGATGTTACTAAGACTGAGTTAGTTGATGAATATATTAAAGCAGGAGGCTATGTAGAAGCACTAATGGATTCATATTCGTGCTATTCTGGTGACCCACAACCTTGTGGTATATGCAAACCTTGTTTCAGAAAAGCTGTATCTTTAATCAATAATAAGATCTACATTCCTGAAGATTATTATAGAGCTAATCCGTTTACAGCAGAATGGTTAGTAGATGTACTACCAGAAATGAAAAAAGGTACATACAGAGGTAAAGAGGATAAAGAGACCTTAGATGCTATTAATGAGCAACAATGGCTCTCTGTATGTGATGCATTAGATTGAAAATAAATGAAATGAGTTCTTGACATTTAGGTTAGAATTTGTTATAATGTATATGAAAGTTAGTTAGTTAGGCCTCAAAATGATCGCGGAATATGCAACACTTCAACCACAAACTCATCGCTCCAACCCTGTAAAATGGGAAATACGATGGGATAAAACAAAGTCAGATGCAGATGGTTATACTATCCTCTGTATAGAATTTACACATAAACCTACCAGAATTAAAAGATATCAAACACTATCAATGCAGTTTATACATGATTCTAGAGAGCTAGAACAGCGATTAGAAGATTTATGTGACAAGCATTATTATGAAATAACAAAGGAATTAAAGAAAAATGGATAAGGATAAAGTAATACTAGTCGATGCCGATGGTGTCTTATTAGATTGGGAAAGACCGTTTACACAATGGATGATTGATCATGGTTATAAAGCGGCTGAAAATCACATAGAACTCTATAAAGTGCATGAAAAGTTTAATCTACCTAAGTCAGAGTCTAATGTAATGGCTCGATACTTTAATGAGTCAGCATCTATAGCACATATGCCACCTCTTAGAGATGCTATTAAATATGTTAAGAAACTACATGAAGAACATGGTTTTGTGTTTCATCTCATAACATCACTCTCTTCTGATACAAATGCACAAGAACTTAGAACTAAAAACATTAGAACTTTATTTGGTTCAAGTGCATTTGAGAAGTTTATATATCTAGATACAGGTCAAGATAAAGATGAGGTTTTAAAGGCATATAAAGATTCAGATATGTTCTGGGTTGAAGACAAGCCAGCTAACGCGGATGTTGGTATTGAGCTCGGTTTAAGATCAATATTAATGTCACATACACACAACCTAAGCTATAAAGGTAAGGCTGAGCGGGTATATAACTGGAAAGATATTTATCATATAATTGACTCTCGTATACGTTTAAAAGACCTAGACAATCTTTGGACAGGTGATGATTCTTTGGAATTGGACCCATGGAAAGACATTCTAGAAGACGTTAGAGATGAAAGAATTGCCAATGAAGCCAAATGAATTGCCAAAAAGGCAAATGAGTTCTTGACATTAAGGTCAAGATTTGTTATACTGTAATTGTAGTCGGGGGTATTGAGTTTTTTCGTTTTAAATTATGAGGTTCCTATGTTGATAATGTCCTGTTTGTTCCTTCTTTCCTTCCTCTTGTTACTCTTCAAAGTGTATAAATCTTATACAATTGTTATCACCGTTTCTAAAATTAACGTTCAATCTGATGATGATATCGCAGATGAACTTGTTCTTGTCCATTCTACTCCTTGGGAGATATAATATAATGACTAATGTAGTTAAGTTGTCACCTGTAAAAAGTCCTGTAAAGAGCACCACAGAGCCTGTAAAGCCTACTGTAAAACGTAGATTAAATGATGTTTCACCGTCTGAGTGGGATCGCGTTTCATGCAAATATGTTACTATTATTGAAAAAAAATGAAAAAAAAGTAAATGAGTTCTTGACATTACGGTAGGGATTTGTTATACTGTAATTGTGGTCGGGGATATTGAGACCACACCAATCAAATCAATTATATTATGGAGTTATTATGGATATGTTAGCGAAGCAAGCACATGATGCAGCAGTTGCAAAATGGATGAAAAGTAATGATGTTACTGTAGTTCGTGCTCAAAAATCACCAAAGATATATCAAAAGTATAATAAGGATTATAGAATAGTTGCTAATTTTAATGCAGCGTTTACTAGAGAAGTTTATGATCATCAGTATTTTAAATTAGTTAATGCACCGTTAAAAGATAGTAATGTTAATTCGACATACATAGTTTCGGTAAAGGATAAAGAAAGTGCTGATTTTACCACATATTACCGTACTGCGTATAGATCAGTTAAGACAGTTTCATGGACTATTTTGTTACAACAAAAAGTAGATAGATTTTTAAAAAATGATAAAAAAGTTAATGCTCGTGAGAAGTACTTAGTTGTTAAACATTCAGACAGTGCTTTGTTTAAGGATCGTTTTAAAGATTCAGTTTCTAATGTTTATGAGATACAATGGGACAGTAAGATTAAAGCGAAATCGAAATCAGATATGTTGATATCATTTGACCCTTTCACGAAATAAGTGTTGACAAAGATACTGAAATTTGTTATAATTAGTTATAGTTAATTAAAAGGAGGTATATATCGTATGATGAATAAAGCATTACTTTCCAAGCTAATGGCACGAGAGGATTTAGAGGTGATTGAAGGGAACTTCAAGACAGCCTCTTTTGATCCTAAAAATCGTATCGTTAGACTTCCTCTATTAAAAGAAGAGTTTAATGAAGCAGCTACTCTGTTCATTGGACATGAGATTGGACATGCTCTGTACACACCAGACTTCTTCTCTCATGAAGAAAAGAAAGCTGAGTTAGCAGATATTCCTTTTGATATTATTAACATTGTAGAAGATGTTCGTATTGAACGTAAGGTCCGTGAGTTCTATCCTGGTCTAGTTAATGACTTTCTTAAAGGTTATAAGAGATTAATGGATGACAACTTCTTCGGAGTTAAAGATAAAGAACCAAATGATTTAAAATTCCTAGATAGACTTAATTTAAAAGCTAAACTAAATGCTCTTATTGATGTTGACTTTTCTTTTAAAGAAACATTAATGATTGAGAAAGTTAATTCAGTAGAAACATGGGACGATACTGTTGCTGTTTCACGTGCTTTAATGGAGTTTATTAAAGAGCAGCATCAAGAAGAAGAAGAACAACAACAAGAGGTTTTAGAAGAATCAAAAGGTCCGTCTTCTGAAGAAAGCACAAATGAGGAAGAAGAAGATTCAGAGTCAAATGAAGAGCAAACTTCAATATCGGCTGAAGAAGAAGAAGATTCATCTGAAGAAACTCAAGTAACTGGGGTTAAAGGAACTTCAGGTGAAGTAACTGAAGATGAAGATGAACCTGATTATACTTCTGATACAGATCGTTCAATGCGCCAAAATGAATCTAAGATGGTTCATTCCGGTGATGATACAACATATATTAGAGTTACTAAAAATCAAATAGCTGATGAGTTCATTCATACTGAAGAAGATTTAGTACTTTCTAATAAAGCGTTTGAAGAAAGATATGGTCAATGGGATGAATTTTGGCAGCATAAAGAGGCTATGAAGGAAGAGTATTCATCCTTTATTAAAGAGATTAAACCTGCTGTTAATGCTATGGTTCAGCAGTTTGAACTTCGCAAGTCAGCAATGGAGTCTAGAAAGATTAGAGAGTCTACTTCAGGTTCAATTGATGTTAATAAATTATGGCAATACAAGCTAGATGATCATATCTTCAAGACTGTTATGTCAATGCCTGATGCCAAGAATCATGGTTTGTTAATGTATATTGACTATTCAAGTTCAATGACTCGTAGAATTTATGAAACATTGAAACAGGCTGTAATCCTTTCTATGTTCGCCAAGCGTGTAGGTATTCCGTTCGAATTATACGGTTTTACTACTGATGCAACTAAGTATAGAGAAGCACGTGCTAAGGATCTTGAGAACCTCAGAGATGGTGCAGAGAGTAAGTATGATTATAAGTCATGGGCATTAAAATTAGTTAAGATTGCTGATTCTAAATGGTCTAAAATTAAAATGCATACAATGTTTGAAAGAGCTATGTTTTCGGCATGGCCATATTCTGGTCGTACTCCTTTTACAGAACCTGCTTTCCAGTTAGGTGGAACACCATTAAATGAGACTATTTCAATAGCTCATATTATGACAGATGATTTTGTTAAAAGAAATCATATAGAGAAGATGAATGTTGTGTTCTTAACCGATGGTGATGCTCAGGATATGAGATTGCGAGAACATCTTAACCAATGGACGGATACAATCGTTTGGGATATTGAAGGTCATGGTAAGATTGAGTTAGCTGATAAATATAATAATTATGTTCCTTCTGAATCAAGACGACAACAAGCTAAGAAAACGCTGCTTGGATCCCTCTCAAAGAAATACAATGTAATTGGTTTCTTTTTAACTGATCGTAGAAGTCAGGTAGGATCAAATGGTTACCATATCTATAATAATTATGGTGGTTATGATTCATTTATTACAGTTCATGACAAAAGACTTCAGGCAGTTGATGATGAATTTGTTCCTAAAGCTGACTCGGATGCCAACATTTCTACCGAGGCTACTGATCGTAAAAGAATGAATTCGATCAAACGTGACTTTAAGAAGTTTCAAAAGAACAAGAAAATGAATAAGTTGATTGCTCAAGAGTTTGCTAGATTGGTGGCTTAATTATGAAAGGTCTGAAATGGTTATCTACATTTCTTTTAGTGGGGGGTGGTATTGTAATAGCACTCCATATCAATGAGTCTAAATGGGGATTTGTTGCTTTTATGATTGGTCATATAACTTTAATATGGATCTTTGTAAAGGAACACGAAACAGCTCTTTGGGTGCAAGCCTTAGGGTTTCTATTAATAGATTTTTTAAGTATTTACCATTGGTTTAAATTATGAAAAAGAAGATTCATGTTAATCAACATACAATTAAGCGTAATGCAAAGACCGGCGAACGTGAGCCAGTCATTACTGTTAAAACATATAAATCGAACGACTATGCGCACGAGGTTGAGATATTAGGGCCTTCTAGAGTAGTTTATAGACCTGATAAACCGTTATCCTGTGGTGCTAAAGTGTGGATTGAAACAGATGCAGAGGTGAAAATAAAATGATTACAGAATCAGGTATGATATCTATACCATTAAGAGATGAAAACGATAAGTTAACAGGTAAGATCAAGTGTATGTCATGGAACGATTATAAGAAATGTGGATATCAATGGGATGACAAATACACCTTTATACAAGACAATACTGTTAAAGTTGTTAAGGGTAAGACTAATTTAGTTGAAAATAAATGAAATGAGTTGTTGACATTACAATAAAGATTTGTTATAATGTATGTGTAAGTTAGTTAATTGAGAAGGAAAATACATTATGAGAAAGAATTCAAAAGATTGGAACAAAGTATTAAAGAACTTAGATAGAGAGTTTCCAGAACCAGTTATAAATGAAGTGATTGAGATGCCGTATGATCCTGATGTTAGTTTAACCGATATTGAGGTTGCTGAAAATGAGATAGATGTCACCATCTTGTTGAACACCATCGTCAGTACTAGACCTGTCCTCACTAATAGATTTAAAAAGGTTTTGGTTGATAGATATTTGAACAGTCACACACTAGAAGAGGTTGCCGCATATCAAGATGTTTCAGCACCAAGAGTTCGTCAATTAGAACGTAAAGCACTTTCCAAGATTCGGAAATCTATATTTAATTGAAAATAAATGAAAATAAGTGTTGACATCTATGTTGTAATGTTATATAATGTATGTGTAAGTTAATTAATTGAGAAGGAAAATATAATATGTATATGAAAAAAGAGCTTATTCTACTAGTTATTAAACGTAACAGAGCACGTAAATTGAAATTCCCTATTCCTGCTTCTGAGTTATCAGCTGCGTATGACGCTGTTGTTGAACAAAGATTATATCAGAGACGACCTGATGCATTCTGTCTTGCTGTTGAAGCATGCGCACTTGAAGTAATTGCATTAGAGGCTGCATATCGTTCTGAAGCAGAAGAGATTTATAATTTAGTGTAAATAAACCTTGACATGGATGTCATAATTTGTTATAATGTATGTGAAAGTTAGTTAATTGAAGAGGTATATATAATATGAGAAAGATTGAGAAAGTTGTTGATTATCTAATGTCAACCAATCCGGAGAAAAAGGTGTATTCTCGGAAAGAGTTAAATGCAGCGTCTGAGACTGTCACAGGAACTGGATTAGCCGGAGCTATGTTTAAGATGTTAAATGCTGTTGATCGTGGTACATATGACATTACAGGTGTCATAGTTCCTCTTCGAGCACCTAAAGTACAAGAAGAGGTACCGTCTGTCGAAAAGACCATTGTCCGTGAAGTAAGAAAGACTGTTCTTGTTGATGCCTTTGTTCCGTCATATATACCACAAGTTGATCCCAATTTTGTTAAGTGGGGAGCTTATAAAGATGTATTAAAGATCATTAAATCAGAGTTCTTTTACCCTATCTTTGTTACTGGTCTTTCAGGTAACGGTAAGACGATGATGGTGGAACAAGCAGCAGCTAATGCTAAACGTGAATTCATTCGTGTTCAGATTTCACCAGAAACAGATCAAGATGATTTAATTGGTGGTTTCCGTCTTGTTGAAGGTGAGACTGTTTTTGAGAAAGGTCCTGTTGTTAAAGCGATGGAACTTGGTGCAATTTTGTTAATTGATGAGATTGACCGCGGTTCTAATAAGATTATGGCACTTCAGGGTGTTCTAGAAGGTAAGCCAATTGTTATTAAAAAGACAGGTGAGTTGATTGAACCTAAGCCTGGTTTTAACGTTATTGCTACTGCCAATACAAAAGGTCAGGGTTCAGAGTCAGGTAAGTTTTCAGCCGCTACAATCATTGATGAAGCGTTCTTAGAGAGGTTTACTATCACTATTGAACAACCATTTGCCCCTGTTGTTACAGAAGAAAAGATCTTAATGAACCACATGAAAGCATATGGTAAAGTTGATTCAGAGTTTGCTAAATTGTTAGTGTCATGGGCGGACGGTATCCGTAAAACGTTTTATGATGATGGTGTTGATGATGTTATTTCGACTCGCCGTTTAGGTCATATTGTTCAGACATATGCTATCTTTGAAGATCGTATGAAGTCAATTGATTTAGCTATTTCACGTTTCGATGAGGATACTAAGAATACGTTTAAAGAGTTATATACCAAGTTCGATGCTAATGTTAATGCAGAGCAAAATGAAGAAATTGATCATACTATTTAAAAATAAATGAAATGAGTTCTTGACATGGATGTCATCATTTGTTATAATGTATATGAAAGTTAGTTAATTGTAAAGGAGAAAAATGAATATGCAAAATCTTCCGTGGATAATTTATATGATACTTTATTCAATTAGAGTACCTATTAGATTTGTTGCTAGATTTTTTGGTTATAATATACAATTCGATATCATACCGGATGAGGATTATGATGAATGGAAAATGTATGAAGAAAGAGGACAAGAGGAAACAGTTGAGATTGACGGTATTGTTTATAATGTTAATGATTTACGGAGTGAAGATTCATTAGTAGGTGAACTGGTTATGGTTGATGTTAAGTCAGATCGTTACTATAAACAGTATGGTATGGTATTTGAAGATAAAGATGATTATTTACTTAGAGTTAAATTAACAAATGGAGTTATGACCACTTATCATGTTCATAACTTGGCACTAGTAGTACCAAAAGGAGAAGAAGATGAGTAAATTAGTAGACGAACGTTATGATATAATTAAGGAAATTGCTGAAAAGAATAATGAGAAAAAGAAGTTAAAAGAGAAAGAAGTTAAAGCTGCAGTCGCGTTAAAACAAAAGCGAAAACGACGAATGACTGATAAAGAAGTAGAAAATTTAGCGGCATTTGTAAACTTTAATTCTGATACACACATATCATTTGATGGTACAAATGATGCGAATGAGATCACTGAAGAAGTATCTATTATGGATGCATATGAGGAGAGTAGAGATGAATAAAGTTCGTGAGGCGACAAAAGAAGAAGTAATGGGTCAAGAGTTTATTGATCTATCTAAAGAAGATTTTATTAAAAAGTATGGTACACTTCGGTATGATTCTATGCAGTATATGTTCTATACAGCTGCTGATGAAATGGCAGATGAGTATATAATGGGTCCTGGAGGTCACTAAAATGGAAGAAGCAACAGCATTAAGAACTCACTATGATTCAATGAAGTATGAGCTGTCTCAAGGTTTATGTGAAGTTACATTCACTAAGATTAATGGAGATGAGCGTATTATGACCTGTACTACAGACCTTGGTGCTATTCCGGAAGGTAATAGACCTAAGGGCACTGGTAAAGTGGATAAAGAGAATACTAATATATCCGTATGGGACACTAACGCAGAAGGATGGAGGAGCTTTAAAACAGAGAATGTTACTAAGTTTACAGCACTTCGGTATACAGCTGAAGAAGTAGTATGTGGTGAAATCAAACCATTACTTGACATTTGATGTAAAATATAGTATAATGTATGTATAAATTAAATAATCCCTGTTAGCTCAGTTGGTAGAGCAGATGACTGTTAATCATCATGTCCGTGGTTCGAGCCCACGACAGGGAGCCATTATTAAGGAAACTATATTATGAGTAAAACAAAAGTAAGAGCTAAGTGGGCTACAGATTTAATTGAGCCTGAACTAGATAATAATTATACACAAGGGGAATTGATATCTGTATTGAATTGGTATAATGTAATGACTGATTCTAAGACCCTTGTTAAATATCTTAATACATACCTTAAAGAGATTAAATCAGATAAGGTATTAACATCTTCTGTCTCACAGCAAACCGCAGGGGCTATAGCACGTCTGATTACTAGAGGTCTTGGAGATAAAAAACTTCAAGAATGGATGGATAATTGGGTAGCCCGATTAGATACTAAAGTTGTTGTACCTCCTACTGTTAAAAAAGTTGTCTCTATTCAAGAACGAACTGCTATTAAACTTAATGATTATATTACGGGTTTAGACAATGCTTTTGAGAACTTTATAGAGTCTGATTTTAAGATGAAGTTCAATACTGAGAAATACTTGGCAGACTCAAATGTTAAAGCATCTTATATTCGAGAGATTAATATGTGGGCATCAAATGTCCGTAACGAATATGTATTGTCTAAAACCCTCCCTATTATGAAAGAAGGTTATTCAACCTATACTACACCACAAAAGAACAAGGTTATCAAATTTTTTGATAACATGATTGATTCATTAGAGAAGTATAAAGTAGCTGTAACACCAGTCCGCAAAAAGAAAGTAGTACCTGCTTCTAAAGCTGTTTCAAAAGTAAAGTATGCTAAAGCATTCCCTGAGCTTAAACTTAAATCTGTTGATCCTGAGAAACTAATAGGTTCTAAAGAGGTTTGGTTATATAATACAGCAACTAAGATGCTTAGTTATTATACGTCTCTTGATGGAATGACTGTTGGAGGGAGTACATTAAAGGGTTTTGATTTTTCAGAGCAAAGACGTTTAAGAACACCAGAAAAGCAGCTTAAACTCCTGACCTCTATGAGAAAGGGGCAATGGATTATCAGATTCACTACCATGGCTAAGACTGTTAGAACAAAGGGGTCAGGTAGACTAAATAACTCTACTATCATTTTAAAGGTATTCTAATGGCTAATATAATCGAAGCAGCACTTCAATCAAAACAAGTAAAACAAAAGCAGTTTTCTGACTCAACAGAAAAACTAATCATGTCTAATGGTGGGGATGTAATAGATGCGATTCTGATGACATGTGAAAAGTACTCTATTGACCCATCAGATGTATCAAAATATCTATCAAAACCCTTAAAAATTAAGTTTGAAGCATATGCAGCTAACCTTAGACTAATCCCTAAAGGAAATGAACTACCTATATGAATACTAATTTCGCATATAATAAACCTGAGCGAGCACCTTTTACAGCAAAGGCAGTGTACGAATCATTTAAGATATATCAGGCTCTCAAGTTACATTTTGATTGTGACTCTAACTATAACGCAGTTCGGTATAACTTCAAAACTACAGTATCACCTAAGGCCTTTATTAAGCGTAAGGATAGGTTTAAATATAATTATGCTATTAAGCACCATACTAACAATATTAAAGAGTTTTACACCTATAACTTCTTAGAAGGTGTTAATTGGGTTGGAGATATGACCTCAATTAACTATGATAAACATAATAAGGTTCGTGAGTCATTACTATATACATTCAAAGAGGATATGTTTAGATTGTCTGAGATTGATAATAGTTTAGATGTTTGGTTGAGATGTGATACAGATGATGTAGAGAATCATAGAGAATCTAAATATGGTAAAAAGATCAGTATACCTCCTATTTTAAAGGAAACATCACCTGCACTTGAATCTATTGTTATCTTAAATAAACTTACAGGATTTGTTGAGGCGTCAGAAAAGGAATATAAGGATTATACTGTATATAAATCATTAGCTCATAGAATAAAACGATACTCAGACTTAATGAACGTTCCGGATATTGATAAATATAAAGATGTGGTTTTAAACACATTCGAGTAAACGAAATGAATATACCAGGAATGCGTAGTAACGATAAAGATAGAATAGCAAGAGAAAAAGAGCGTATAGAGATATATCGAGAATTTTTCGAGAAATGGAAAGTTGGAATAGGAACTAAGGTTCATGTTAAATATGATGAGCATCAGTTTAAAACTACTGATCTAGGTATCATTAATGATATTATATCATCTGAATTAGCTCATATCAAATTCCCAGAAAAGAAAGGTGGAGGAGGTACATTCCACATGGAAAACCTAGTACTTGACATTTAGAGTAAAATAGTGTATAATATATAGTATATAAAAATAGAAGTTCGTCTTATCTTCTTTAAAATTTGACAACATATTGTAATATAATTTAAATACGAAAGGAGAGTAATATGTCATTTTCAGCAATGAAAAAGAACAGAAAAGCACAGATTGATGGTTTAGTTAAAGCAGCTGAGTCAGCATCTGGTAATAAGAATAATGATTGGGATAAGGATTCCGATAAGTACTGGAAACCTGTTGTTGATAAGTCAGGTAATGGGTATGCAGTATTTCGTTTCTTACCAGCTGCAGAAGGTCAAGAGGTTCCGTGGATTCGCTATTGGGATCATGGATTCCAAGGACCTGGTGGAATGTGGTACATCGAGCGTTCTCTTACCTCTATAGGTAAACAAGATCCATTATCAGAGATGAATACAGTTCTATGGAACTCTGGTCTTGATTCGGATAAAGAGTTAGTTCGCCAACGTAAGCGCCGCCTTCATTATGTGTCTAATATCTACATTGTATCGGATCCAGCAAATCCTGCTAATGAAGGTAAGACTTTCATGTATGTATATGGTAAGAAAATCTTTGACAAGTTAACTGAGGCTATGCAACCTGAGTTTCCTGATGATGTACCAGTTAACCCATTTGATTTTTGGGGTGGTGCTGATTTTAAATTGAAGATTCGTAAAGTTGAGGGTTATCGTAATTATGATCGTTCTGAGTTTGGTGATGTATCTGAATTCTTAGGTGGTGATGATGTTAAGTTAGAAGGAGTTTATAATTCTCTTTACGATCTTGAAGAATTTAACGGTGATTCACAGTATAAAACCTATGATGAGTTGAAGACTAAATTGGCACGTGTATTAGGAACTACAGTTCCAAGAAATACAGCAGAATCAGTTGAGTTGGATGAAGTTGCAGCACCCGCTTCAACACCAGAAGAGGCATCTGCACCAGCAGCTACTTCTACGGATGATACGTTATCATACTTTGCTAAGTTAGCCCAAGAGGGTTAATTATGTAATACTAAAGTTCAACTACAGTATTACATAGAAAGGGGTCTTAATTGACCCCTTTTTTATGCCTATCGATTCATATACGCAGTGAATCCCATATAAGCACCAACAACAGATGCTTGACCCATGTAAAATAGACCAAGTAGATCACCTAGTGCATCGACACGTTCTACAGATACTAAAGGTGTAAACAGTATACCAGTGAATACAATCATGCCAAACATAGACATCCATGCCATTTTCTTTTGGGAATCAAGTTTCTCTTCTTTAAGTTCTATGTTCATTATACGTTCACGGCGATCAACTTCTGTTTTAGTTAATTTACCGTCATTATCTATATCATACTTACTAAATATTTCCATTTATCTACTCCTTATATCATAGTGTAGAGGCTGTGCGCCATGAAAGATCATTATTATTCCGACTTTTCGCTTTTGGTTTTTCATTAACATTATATGTAAATTTCGTTGAAGAGTCTGAGATATTATTTTGATAGTTTTTAACCGCATCCGACCTAGATGCCTTGTCTTGGTTATATTCTTCTTGTAGTAATTTTTTATTTTCAGCTTGTTTCTCTGATACAGAGTTCCTTTTAATAAATTTCGGACCTGTATGTCCTGGTGTACCCCAAAGAGGGTCAACCATAGTATCCGAATTAGTTGTTACTGTAGGTACTGACTTCTTATCTAGCTGTTGTGTAGAAGTATCCATTGATACCTCATTCCCTCCATAGAATGACATCATCTTTTTAATATCATCCGGTACAAGATAATCAAAAAATAAGTTTTTTATAAGCTTCCATGCATCAAGAACAAAATTACTAAGGAAATTGACAATACCTCCTTTACCATCTAGTCCTATTAGAATTTGTTTAACACCGTTCATCATTTTATCAGATGCTATACCCATCTCCTCAGGTGTTTTTGCAGAAAAGAAACCAAAAAATCCATCAATAAAAGATACAAATCCCAGAAATGTATCAGATATTGCCACAAGCCCATTAAGCATAGTGTTACCAAGGAAATCACCTACATGAAGTGCAAACGTGTGGAGTCCACCGATAAACTCACCAAGATTTCTTGTAAAGTTGTCCCAATATTCTAGAGCCTTACCTTCTGTAAATCGTTCTTTAAGTTGTTTTATTTTTTCTCCAAATTGCCCTGCAGATAAGAGTTCAAGAAACCCAGCTATAGCTAATACTCCAGTAACACCTGCAAGTAACGCAAGAATACCTTTCCCACCCTTTATTAATCCGGCCTTAGATAATTTGGAAGTCTTTCCGGGTGTACGTCTAAGCTCAGTTGTTGCATTAGCTAAATCATCCCCCCTATTCTTTCTAAGATCATCCATTCTAATAGCAGTATTCAGTCGGTCTTCTTTAATTTCACCAGTAAAGAATTTTCTGGCCATTCTGTTAGTATCCCCTTCTTCTTGAAGGCCTTTCTCTCGAATTTTGTTGAATACTGTTATTTCATTAACATCTTGACCTGAAGCTGCTACCTCAATAAAAATGTTATCTAGTTTTCTCTCCTGTCTTTTTGTAAGATAACTCTTATAGTCTTCTTGTTTTAGATTAGTACCTGAAAAATCATTAAAGAGTTTACGAATATCTATTAGTACATCAGCAATAATGGCAAGATTTCTATCCATTTTAACTTGTCTTTTGTCATTCATCTCACCGAATTTTACTCTTGACTTCTCTGCTTTATCGTCATCATCAAACTCTTTTAGCCAACCATATGACGACACACCTAAGCTCAAAAGATCCGTACCACGTCTTTTATCTTCTAATTCAAAAAGTTCCTTAGAATTTGCTGTTTGCATTCTATCAAAGAACTCTATAGAATCAAATGAACTTGAGAGTTCTTTAGAATAACTCATTTGATTAGAATTTTGTGTCTTTAACTCGTCAAGTACACTATTAAAAGTAGCATCTGCCATATCTTTACTTCCTATTTAATCTTTCGTTTTCTTCTTCTATAAAACTAATAAGCATTTGTGTATATACTTCCCTTTCCCAAGGTATCATAGACTCTAACTCGGTTAGAGAATAGTTATAATGCTGCATCATAGCAAAATTTGTAGAATAATAATGCCGAAGTGATGTATGAGAAAGGGTTATTAAAAAAAATTGTGGATACCTTCTAATACAACATCTTGCTTATCTTTACACTTATGACAAGTAAATGTCCTTTTTAATGTCGTTTTAGGGACATTAGCTAGAAATCCTGTAACCTTTTCAAACTGATCTGAGGAAAATGATTCAACAAATTCCGTTAATTCAGTTTCCGATGTATCGGCCGATTCATATATAATATCCCCCTCATATATGTAATCGATACAATGTGTAAGTTTAGTTATAATATCAGAGCTCTCTTCCATCTTTAAAACTTCTGTAATATTAGGATATTTTAATTTAACACCTATAGTATCAGATAATTTAATATCTTTATTCTCCATAATATCTAGATTAGACACAGCTATATCAGTTTCAAGGTTAAATTTTAATGGATTTGGTTCATCACATGAGCCACACTTATATGATACTTCTGATGTCTCTCCAACTGACTTTGATTTTAGTTGGCTGTAGATATATTCAATATCAAACATTTTTAATGTTCTAGTAGATACTACGTTATCAATAAAACATCTATCAATAACATCTGTAATAGCTAATAACATAGAATTAACATTGTCTGATTCTAAAGCCAACATTAATATCTTTTCTTCTCCCACTAAGTATGGCCTAAATTTTACTGTAGCCCCTGTAGATGGTATAGTTAATGTATAAGTTGGTACTGCTAATTTAGGTAGTGCCATTCAATTCACCTTTATTTCAATATTTAAATTATGTTGCCTATTAGATTTGATGCAGTTCCAATCATACCATCCATTAAGCCTTCTTCTTCCCAATTGTCAAATGTCACTGATACTGTACATCGTACTATATCATCAGATGTATTAGATAATGTTATTGTATCAATAGCGGTAGGAAAAGCGTTCATTAACTTAACAGAATATGATGGTATAAAATCACCTTCGGCCATTTGTTGTATTTGTATATCTGTTGAATATACATTCTTATAATTCACTCTAAGCTCATCTAAATTATCAGATGGAGGTACAATTAAATCCATCCAGGATTTAAAGTATTTAAGTATGTAATAATCATTAGTTAAGAGAAATGTAAACTTAACAGTATCATCAGTAGCTAATCCATATGGTATCTTAACAGATTTCATACCAGTTCTTCTTGTATACATATCAAAATTCCTACCTGGAATTGCACAGGATTCTGCTAGTAGATATATATCCCTAGGATCATTAAGAAATGATGTTGGTGAAAATCCTCCTCCAGTAACAACAGATTTTAAACCTGTTTTAACTACAGATCCTATAGCATCTCCAACAGAACCAGCACCCCCTGTAAGTAGATTTTGACCCGCGGGGTTATTCATATATATAGCAAACTTATTAGCGCGCGCTAATCCTCCTCTACGAGAGATAGTTGATTTTAATGTATCTATATTAGCTGGTAATGTCATTTATATTGACCTTCTAGATTGTCCCCATACATGGGATTTTGATTTCTTCTTAAACGATTCTGTTTTAAGAAATATTGCTATTTCCCATTCAGGTGCTTCTACCATTGCAATATTTGAATTAACA
>Ga0209658_1000777_pt1 | contig 21730 bp, 26 predicted proteins | sample SaaInlV_150m_DNA_6_FD_184656 | JGI IMG/M metagenome (GOLD analysis project Ga0209658, IMG submission 184656) | Marine microbial communities from expanding oxygen minimum zones in the Saanich Inlet - SI037_S4LV_150m_DNA (SPAdes) (version 2) | ecosystem: Environmental > Aquatic > Marine >...
GATTTTTGACGATTATGGTTGGGGTGATTGTAAAGATGGGATAGATGCATTTTTAAATTGTTTTGATAAACAGATAGAAGTTTTTTATAAAGACTGGCAAGTTTATTTAAGAAAATTGGAGAACTAATCATGGCCAAATATAAAAAGGGCACAATGGTAAATAGTACGAAGAAAAGATATTCAGATGCAGGTAAGGGTAGTAGAAGAAGAGATTCTATAGACCAGGATAAGTTTGAAGAAAACTGGGAAAAGATTTTCGGTAAAGAGAAAAAAAAGAAAGTTGATGAGAAACAGGAGAAAAAATAATATGAATTTATTAAATAAAAGAACAATGACAATATTATCATTGTTAATATTAGCAGTAATAACGAGGTTGTTACCACACCCACCAAATGTGGCACCGATAACTGGTATGGCTTTATTTGCTGGTAGTACGTTTAATGATAAGAGATTAGCATTTATATTACCATTACTATGTATGTTTGTAACTGATATCTTTTTAGGATTTCATATGATAATACCATTTGTATATTTATCATTTATGTTTATATCTTATTTAGGAATACGTTCAGAAAAAATTACTAATGGAACAATACTTGGTAGTTCATTAATATTCTTTTTAATTTCAAACTTTGGTGTTTGGTTATTGGGATATCCACATACATTGACAGGTTTAATTAGTTGTTATACATTAGCAATACCATTTTTTGCAAATACAATTATAGGTGATTTATTTTTCACCCACAGTTTAAGTTATAGTTTTAATAAATTAGAAAAAAAATACCCAGTATTAACATAAGGAGTTATAAATGACGTATTATGAAACACAAGTAATATTTACAGAAGAAATTCCAACAAAGAATGGAGTACGAGAAAAGAAAACTCGTAGGGCATTTTTAGTTGAATGTGATTCAGTAAGTGTAGCAGAAGCAAAAGTGAATGAGGTATTGAAAGATTCACCTTATCCATTTGAAGTTAAAGTGGCAAAGGAATCTAAAATAGTAGAGGTAATTAGTTAATGGAGCCAGTAAATTTAACTTGGTTCTACTTCCACGTGGTATTAGCAGGAATAATCATATTCAAAGATTATAATGGCACATTGGAAGAATCATTAAATAAGTTTGAATCTAAGATTGGACTATATACATATGTGGATACTTCTCATAGAGAAGAAGAAGTTCCATTTTATATACCACCAATTGAAGAAGAAGTTGATTCAACTTTTATTTTACCAGATTCACTAAGGAGAAATAAATGAACGGTTTATTATCAGGACTAATATTGTTCTCAAGTTTTGCTATGAGAACTCCAAACGATGAATCAATTACAAAAGATGACTATGAAGTATCTATTGGATTTAAATCTAAAACAATATATGCTAAACGAGATTGGGAACGTGAGTTAGGACAAAACTATATTGATGATGAGATGTGGTTTACTTGGACACCAAGTATTTTTTATATCAAACCTCAATATGTAAACAAAACTTCTCGTGATTTAAAGTATACTAAGTTAGATGCTCGATATAAAAAGAATTGGTTTAGTATTGGATATACAGGATTTTATTCTGAAGATAAGTTAGAACAAGGAACTTCTATTGGTATATCTAATAAGAAAAAAATCAATTCTCATTTTGAATTAGTAACTAAACTTGATGGATATTATTTCAGAGATGATGTTCTTGATTTAGATAGATTTGATAAAGAGGCTAACATTTCATTGAATTGGAAACTAACTGAAAAAATAATACTTAATAATATTATTGATTACAATGATGTTAAGGGAAAACAATTTTATAAATTTAAGGTCGGTTTTGAATATTCTCTATAATTATAGAAGAATAATTGGAGAAATCAATGGAATTTGCGGATATCAAAGAGAAGTTAGAAACGGCCTATAATGATGAGAATTGGAACATCATTGTGGATTTAATTGAATCATTATCGTATCATGTGGAATTAAATGATTATGGTGACGATGATTGGGCAAACCCAGATGAGGATTTAGAAATATAAATATGGGGCTGAACGGCATTGACAGATGTTATTCGACAATAGAGTGCAGCAGAGATTGAGTATGTCTCGTAAAAAAAGACTCAACAACCAAAATAGCGATAAATCGCTTGCCGGGTTAGTAATCGATTGGCAATTTGCCAATGCTGAAATGGGATTTGACAATTTTGTCGAACCAATGATTTCTGATTACCAACCAACTTACGCAAACGCATAGGTTCTTGGGTTGTCTAACACCCGAGCATAAAATAAGTTAGACGAACAACTCTTTTGTATTAGAGTATAAAGAAATATCAGTTAAACCTATCTGAGTAAATAGGGATATGGTGGGTTTGTTGGTACACTACCGATTTGGAATCCAACTAAGCTGTGAATGACTCTTTGAAGAAAATAGACTGGACGTGGGTTCGAATCCCACCAGCTCCACAAAAATTAAAAATAGAGGTTTTAAGTAAGTAAAATGATATTTATAGATAAGAATAACAAAGGGGTAATTATGGTTAAGAACCTAAGAGAGTTTATTGTATTAGGTTTTACAATGATAGTTATGACGAACGCGTATGTTTGGACAAACATATTTCGTTCATATAAAGATAGTTTGAGGGATGAGTTTTTGAATAAAACTGAGGAACTCACACTTAGAAATACGGAATTAGAAAACCTTGTTTCTGAACATAAGCTGGAAGGAATGGACGTGACCGTAACGATGTATCATCCAGTAAGTCGTCAGACAGATTCTACACCGAACATTCTCGCGGATGGAACGCGTATAAAGGTACATAAGGCTAGTGAGTACCGATTCATAGCGGTGAGTAGAAATCTTCTGAAACGATTTGGTGGTTGGTTAGATTACGATGATTTCATTCTTTTAAAAGGCACGGATGGTAAAGATGGCGTTTACCAAGTTAGAGATACGATGAATAAACGTTTTGTAAATCGTATTGATATTTTGGAAACACCTGGTACTAAACCGTATAAGTTTGCAGCTGCAAAAATTCAAAAACATACTGCAGTTATGTCAGGAAAAAATTAAAAAAAGGCTTGACAATTGTCAAAAAATGTCGTATATTATAGTATAATAAATTGATAGGTTACAATTAAAATTGAATAAAAGGTTTTACGAAAAATCAAATATAACAGATGTGAATAATCCTGTTAATATAACTTATGGTGAACTATTGAAAAAATCGCCCAACGAGGTTGATGTTTGGATAGACGAGCTACGAGATTATGTGATTACACAATGGGATGATAATCATCAACCTCCTGTCATTGGCCAAAATGAAAATGATATAATAAAAAATTGGAAGAAGTTACTTGGTTATGGTGTTCGAGAATTCTTCGATAGTGAAACTGAAGTTATAAAGAATTTCAATAAATTTGCAAGTGGGGTGAATCAATTCTTTCCCACGATGTTGAAAACAAAAATTAGTACAGGTGTTAGTAGTGATAACGCCACTTCTATCTATGACCATTTCAAAGAAGATGACTTACGAGATAAATTTAAGAAAGCTATGTTACGTGGATTATATAAAGATTCTATGTATAGTTTTGGTAAGTCGGTAAAGAAAAAAGAAATGGGAATGGGGGTAAAAGAATTCATTGAACATTATAATAACAATGATAAACGTGGTATTTTGATTATAAAAATGAATGATTCAGCACCTGTTAGCCCAAGCGATACAGAATATTTAGTACTTAGTAGTTCAGAAGTTATAGAATTAAAAAACAAGAAAATAATTACAAAACAAAATCTTAAAACGTTAGATAATATAGAAAATTCTTATAAGTTAAAGAATGGTGATATAAGATATAATCATTATTGGATTCGGTTGTATAACCGACAGCAAAAGATTTTTCCAACGGCGTTACAAATCTTTAGATTAGGATTAGGACAGCCGGCGGTTAACTTTCCAGCATTAACTGCTAAATTCTTATATGAACATTTTACAGAACATATAAAAGATAATGATATTACAGTATATGATCCATCAGCAGGATGGGGTGGTAGAATATTAGGAGCTATGTGTACTAATAGAAGATTACATTATATAGGTACAGACCCCAATCCAGATAATGTTGGACGATATGAGAGTGTAGCTGAGTTCTATAATACTCATTGTTTCCAAAGTAATCCATTTTGGGGAAGGATAACTCCGAATACGTATAGCGTATTTACAAATGGTAGTGAAGAGATATATAACGAACCTAACTTTAAAAAATACGAAGGACAAGTCGATTTCGTCTTTACTTCACCACCTTATTTTAACCGAGAACAATACTCTCAAGATGAGAACCAATCGTTTAAGAAATTTTCGGCGTACGAAGATTGGCGTGATAACTTTCTTAAACCTACCTTAACTACGGCGTATAAGATGTTAAAGGATGACCGATATATTTGTTGGAACATCGCCGATATTAAAGTTGGTAGTGATAAATTTATTCCATTGGAACAAGATAGTATTGATATATTAGAAGATTTAGGTTGTACATATGAAGGTAAACTAAAAATGTTAATGACCAAAATGATTGGATTAAATCCAAAACAAGGAAAAAATTCTGTTGAAATAGACGGAAATTATTTCAAATTTGAACCCATATTAGTATTCAGGAAAGGCTAAAAATGTCAGACAAGAAAATAAAAGTTGGTGATTTTGTATTACCAAGAATGAGTGGTATCGTTGAGAAGGGCGAACCAGCATATGTAGTTGAAGAAATCACAGATGAGGGTAAGTATCGTATTGTACAGACAGTAGGAAGTTATCAGCATAGGATGGAATTACCAAAGGAGAAGTTAAATAGGTTATGAAAAATTTAACAGAACAGCAATTAATGGACAATTATCAAAAAGTAATTGACATAGTTGAAGAAACATTTGAAGGTGAACGCAAAGAAAATCTTTTAAAGATGTATAAATTTTTTGAGGATAGAATGTGTGTGGCACCTGCAAGTGGTAAACCAAATTATCATAATTGTTATGTTGGTGGTTATATAGATCATGTTTTACACGTTACCGACGCGGCAAAAAAACTAATGAAGGTATATGAGGAGATTGGTGCAGTACTTGATTTCACAGAAGAACAACTTGTATTTTGTGCACTACACCACGACTTAGGTAAGGTCGGTGATACCGAGTATGAATATTATATTCCACAAGAAGATGATTGGAGACGGAAGAAACTAAATGAGCATTTCACACAAAATTCTGAAATGCAATATATGAGTGTTACGGATAGAGCATTATATTTACTACAACACTTTGATATAAAGATTTCCCAGGTAGAGTGGTTATCAATCAAGGTAAGTGATGGAATGTATGATGAATCAAATCAACAGTACTTAAAAACATTCAGACCAGAAAATAGTTTTAAAACAAGTTTACCATATTTGATTCATTGGGCTGACCATATGGCAACAAGAGCAGAATTTACTGAATGGAAATATGGAGAAACAAAATCTAAAGAGACAGTTCAAAAGTCTGTTATCAATATAAAAGAAGCAGTTAAAACAGAAGTTGAAACTAAACTCACTGGTGATAACGCTAAAGATTTATTTGACGAGTTATTTGGTGAAAAATAAAATCTTTAATGAAGATTGTTTAAATACAATTTCTAATAGAGAAATAAGTTATGATTATGTTTTTTTCTCACCACCCGATTATGATGAATTAGGAATGACACCAATAGTGGATGATGAGAAATATTTTGGATGGATGAAAGACATTTATTCTAAATTGAATCCAAATAAAAATGTAGTAACAATTGTGGTTAGTAATCGTAGATATAAAAGAAAGACAATTCCAAAACATGAATATGTAACTTCAATAATGAAAGATTTAGGCTATGATTTATTGAATGAAAAGATTTGGGAAAAGTCTAAAGAAATAAATATGTATCGGTATAATTACGCATTTGTTTTGTGTTATGGTAAAAATAATTACAAATCTAAAAACACTAAACAATTCAAATATGATATATGGTTTCATCCACACCATTCCTATAAAGGATACAGTTACAATTTTTCTAAGGATATGGTGATACGATGTATAGAAAATTATACAGAAAAGGATGATGTAGTTTACGATCCATTTATTGGAATAGGAACTACAGCAGTCGCATGTTTAGAAACAGAAAGAAATTTTTTAGGTTCAGAAATTGATTCAGAAGTTTACGAAATATGTATGAATCGATTAGAACAAGAACAAAGGAGCACGAAATGGTTTTAGAAATATTATTTGGAATAACAATAATATCAACATTAACACTTGGATATACAACTTATAATCAAATGCAAAAAGTTGAAAGATTAGAAAGTTGGGTGGAAGAATTTTCCCAACGAATACTTGATACTAAGAAAATACTCGATATATTAGATTCAGAGGGTAAGTTTGAATCCGATGATGAAATCGGTACAGTATTTGAAGGTATACAAGAAACAGTTAATGAACTTAATAAAATAACGGAAAAGGATATATAAATGCCACGACCAAAATCAAAGAAGAAACTTTATTTCACACAAGGTACAGAAAATGCCATAGTTCGACATAATAAGGAAACTCGTCCACATATGAGAGAACGAATTTATAATGAACACATACGGTTTGCTTTTGAAAAACTTGCCGAAAATATCATACATACATTTAAGTTTTATTACTTTGATGTACCAAGTGAGGATGTCAAGCATGAGGTGGTTAGCTTCCTCTATATGAACATGCATAAGTTTACTGAGGGTAAGGGAAAGGCCTTCTCATACTTTAGTATTGTTGCTAAAAATTATTTGATTCTACATAATAATAACAATTATAAAAGAATGAAACAGCACGATGAATATTCGGTTATGGATTATAAAAGAAATCCTACGACTGAAATGAAGATGAAAGATAAAAAAGAAATGAATATGGAGTATATTACTATTCTGGCTGAGTATTGGAAAAATAATCTTACTATAGTTTTTAAACGGAAGAAAGATTTGGATGTTGCAAATGCTGTTGTAGAGTTGATTGATATGAAAGATAGAATTGATAACTTTAATAAAAAGGCATTGTATATTTTAATTAGAGAGATGACAGATTCTAATACACAACATATCACACGAGTAATTAATGTGATGAAGAAACATCATATTATATTAAAAAAGAATTTCGAATTTAGTGGTTCAGTAGATACCAAATTCACTGGTAGTTTTTTATAATTTATAAGTAATGATAATGAGATTCAATCTCACTATCATCAATCATCTATATTAGGCAATAAAAAGGGGAAATAAATTAATAGTTCCCCTAATTATTTTTCCGATTAGTACTACTTACGGAATAAACCCACTAACACCAACAATGCGACGAGTCCTGCGAACCCAGAATCGCCGAACTTGTTTATGATAGATGTCAGGTTACCGATAACATTTACACCAAAGATTCCACTTCCAAAGATTACTTCAGAAATAGCACCAATGGCTACAAAGGACATTAATAGATGAGCTATGTCGTCTACCCACCCTTTGACGAGTGTTATGACTTCCTTCATTGGTCTTTCTCCCGTTAGTTATTGTCATATGTCGGTTACTTTTCCGACAATAATAACTATTGTATATATTTTATAAACGATTCCAGTATATATTTATATACGACTATTTTTTGGATATTTAATATTTATTATTGTAATAATATAGGTAATCTTATGGCAATAGATTTTGAAGTATTCGAGGGAAAAACCCTCTCAGATGTATTCAAAGACATTTACGACAATTCCAAACGAAATAAAGAACAATTAGAAGTCTTGATGAAAGAAGTTGTTGGTTTCATAAAAGACGGCGATACCGCTGTGCAAATCATTCCAATGTTGAAAGAATATTTAGAAATCAATGTAAAGAATGATGAACAACTTGTCAAATTGGCAACAGTTGTACAGAGAATTGCTACCAGCCACGTAAAAGGAGATTCTGATGAGGAATTTGGTTTGAGTGATAAAGAAAAAGAACAGTTATTAAAAGATATAGAGGTAGTAGCAAAAGGAACACAGGGTATTACAGATAATATTACACAATCGAAAGAAAATTAAATGGCATGGACAGATATCAAAGATGATGGTGTCAGACGTGAAGGTAATGAATTATTAACCTACGATTCTGCATTAACATTAATTGAAGAACTTAGATCAGAATCTAAATTTTATGAATTAGAACCTGCAGAGGTTTTGTTTGTTTATACTAATCCTTTTCATCAAAATTTTCCATTATTATCTTCAGGTGATCCAGATTTATCTTTTTTGGGTGCTGTACGGGCAAGATTTATTTATTCTGAGCAAGGTGAACTTATAGATAATTGTCATGATTTTAAACCATTGAATTCAAACATTTATACCGTACCAGTTATTGGAGAATTAATAGTTGGTGTTAATTATGGTGCTGAGAAAGATTCAGAATCTTATTTTTATATTTCAACTATTAATTATGATGGTATTGTAAGTAATAATGACAGATTTGGGGCTAGTGTAGGACAATCAAGAGATACTGATTTTAGTGAAACTGGATTTATATTACCAGAGCCAGGTAAACAAGGTGATTATTTTGATAATAAAGGTATAAGTAAAACAATACCATTTGAGGGTGATACTGTTATTGATGGTAGATTCGGAAATTCAATACGACTTGGCAGCAATCAAGTAAACGAACCCGAAGAGGACTCGTCACTAATACATTTAACAGCAGGACGTACAAATGTAGTAGAAGATATTGATAATGATAAGTCTACAATATTACTTGCTGATAATACACCACTTGAATACAGTCAAGCATTTATACCACAAGTTGGAAATTTCTCTGATAAATCAGAATCAGAAATACTTATTAATAGCAATCGAATTATATTAAATTCAAAAAATAATGGGAATATAGGAATATTAAGTAGTGGTAACATTTCTATTGGAGCTCGTGGTGAAACGGTAATAGAATCACCAGATAATGGTAATATAAAATTTGGTGGGGAAGATGCAACAGAACCAGGAGTACTTGGTGAAGAATTAAAAAAAGTACTTGATATACTTTTAAAGGCAGAAATTCAAAAGAATACTGTACTTATTGGAGTTAATACGGTAACGGCTACAGCTAAAACTGCAGCTGGAGATGCACCAGGAGCAGCTAAATTAGTAAAACAAAATGTTGAATTACAAAAATTAAATTCTGAGATGGTTCAGGTGATAGCAGTCGGCCCATATTTAAGTAAGATAGTAAAAACAAAGTAATAATAGGAGTTATTATGACTAAAAATGATCTTGTAAAAATAATACGAGAAGTAGTTAAACGAGAAGTAAAAAAACAAGTGAACGAGATACTTATTAGAGAACAACGCACTTCAGCGGTATCTTCAAAAAAATCTAAACCTATTAGAAAACCAGTTCGTAAGAAGAAAGAAAAACACTTTACTTCTAACGAAACTTTGAATCAAATTTTAAATGAAACCATTGGTGGTATCGAGGGAAATAAAGGTGGTGGTAATGGAGAGTTTGATGAATATCCAGATTTGGGTGGTCAACCATTTGATTCCACAAGAATGGCTGAGACTTTGGGTTATGGAGATATGATGAGAAGTGGTGGAAATAAAGAAGTGGCTCGAGAAGTGGGGGCCGTTAAAACCATTAAGGATGCTGGATTGTCAGTTGACCAAGTACCCGAAGGTGTTGTAAATGCTATGACAAGAGATTATAGTGATTTGATGAAAGTGATAAACAAAAAAGGTAAATAATAAATGTCAACCGTAAGAGAAATAAATGAAAATCCTGATGTATTTGTTGGAGTTACTCTTCCAATAGAATATGGCCATACAGGACATTTTAAACAATCCGGAACTATCAAGGAACAAGCTTATAGTAATATAAAAAATGTAGTTCTTACGGGAAAAGGTGAGAGAGTTGGACAACCAGAGTTCGGATGTGATGTAAATAGAATTATATTCGACCCTATTACTGAAGATACTTCAGACATTATTGAAGAGTCAGTTAGGGATGCAATTTCTGTTTGGCTACCTTATATATCAATTCACAATGTATTTGTTTCTTTTTCTGAACATGATAATAATAAAATAATATTATCAATAGAGTATACAGTAGATGTTGAGGATCCAGATTCAGTTGAAAGTATATCATTTAATTTTAATGTAGGAATATAAAATGCCAGATTACGGAATAAATAAAAAATCAGTATCAAAAGAAATACGATATCTCGGTAGAGATTTTACTGCGATAAGAGAAAATCTTATAGAGTTTGCAAAATCATATTTTCCAAATACATATAATGATTTTAATGAATCATCACCTGGAATGATGTTTATTGAGATGGCTGCATATGTTGGTGATATAATGAATTATTATGTAGATAATCAATTTAGAGAATCTTTATTACACTCGGCCGAAGAAAAGAAAAATATTTATAAGATTGCTCAGGCATATGGTTATACGCCAAAACTTTCACATCCAGCAACAGCAATTTGTAATTTTGGTGTTGAAGTTCCTGCTACTACAGATGATGACAGTACGTATAGACCAAATTTAGATTATGCACCTATACTTAATGCAGATAGTATGTTTGGTGCATCAAATGGTTCAGAGTTTAGATTATTAGATGATATAAATTTTAAAGTATCATCATCACTTGATGAGATGGATGTAAAGATAGCTGATTATAATGGATTAATTCCAATAAAATATAGATTAACTAAAAAAGGAATTGTAGAATCTGGAAAAAAAACATCTGAAACCTTTACTTTTGGTGGAGCTGAAAAGTTTAATAAAATTGTACTTAGTAATGAAAAAGTTATTCATATAATTTCAGTAATCGATAGTGATAATAATAAATGGTATGAAGTTCCATTTTTGGCACAAGATACAGTATTTGAATCAGTAGCAAATACATCAGACAGTGATCCAGAATTATCTGGGTTTTCAAATGATACTCCATACCTATTAAAGTTAATAAAAAGTTCTCGAAGATTTACAAAATACATTCGTAGTGATGGTAAAACAGAATTAAGATTTGGTGCAGGAGTTTCATCTAACCCAGATGAAGAGATAATTCCAAATCCAGATAATGTAGGTTCATCCTTGGCAACAGGATTGACTAAACTTGATACGTCATATGATCCAAGTAATTTTTTGAAAACAAGAACATTTGGTTTATCACCAAGTAACACCACATTAACTATAAAATATAGTTATGGTGGTTCAATTAATGATAATGTATTAAGTAATGAGATATTAAATAAAAGAGAAGTTAAATGGACTCTTGAAGAAAGTGGATTAGTAGGTGGTGATGTTACTACTATGAAAGGTAGTTTAGTACAAAAAAATCCAGAACCAGCAACTGGAGGTTCTGATGGAGAATCAGATTTTGAAATTAGAGAAAATGCTTTAGCATATTTTAATACACAAAATCGTACTGTTACTAAAGAAGATTATATTACAAGAGTTTATTCTTTACCACAAAAGTTTGGTAATGTTGCTAAGGCATATATAGTACAAGATGAGGCTTTACTAAATGAACAAGTTCTTTCGGTAAATGGACAATCAGTAACAATACCAGTTAGTAAAATTCCAAATCCATTAGCAATGAATTTATATACATTAGGGTTTGATAAAAATAAAAATTTAGTAAGATTAAATACGGCAGTAAAAGAAAATATAAAAACGTATTTATCACAATATAGATTGATGACAGATGCTATAAATATTCGTGATGGATATATGATTAATATTGGAATTAAATTTGCAATCATTACTCAACGGGGACATAATAAAAATGAAGTATTGTTTAATTGTGTAGAAGAGGTGAAGAAACATTTTGATATTGAGAAATGGCAATTTAATCAACCAATTGTGTTGAGTGATATAGCATATAAAATTTCTTTAGTGGATGGAGTAGCAAGTGTTGTTCCACCTGGTGATTCTAATTCGTCTATGATATTGATAGAAAATAAGTGGAGACACTCTCAAGGGTATTCTGGTTATGTTTATGATATAAGTTCAGCAACCAAAGATGGTGTAATATATCCATCATTAGACCCAAGTATATTTGAAGTGAAGTTTCCAAATTCTGATATACAAGGTAGAGTAGTAGGAGATATGTAATGTTTTATTTCGAATACCCAATAGCAGATACAACACTTTATGAAGCAACACCAAGTTCATCTATAAACACAGGACTTGATGAGATTTTAGAAGTAAGAAAAGATATGAATGATCTCGGAACACAAATTGATGTGTCGAGAATTTTGATGAAATTCAGTTACAATTATATTTCAAAATCAATACAAGATGGAATTATACCGAGTACTGCAAAATACTATATAAATCTTTATGATGCACAATCATCTGAATTGGCAGTAGAACAAGATTTATATGCATATATTGTGAGTCAAAGTTGGGATGCAGGAACTGGATATTATAGTAGAGATCCTTCACGAACTGATGGAGCAAGTTGGAAGTATAGTGATAATGCAACTACCGCAACACAATGGGTAAGTGGTAGTGATACACAAGGTGGTACTTGGTTTACTGGAAGTATAGGTGCAACAGCTGCTGAATATAATGTTAGTTCATCTTATGCATTGAGTTATGAGACTGAAGATATTAGAATGGACGTAACTGATTTAGTTAAGAGTCATATTTACTCAAGTTCAGTATATCCAAATAATGGTTTTATAATTAAACGAGAAAATTTACCTACAAGTCAAAGTGCTACAACAACATTTGATCCTACCACGAGTACTGGATCAGCAGAATTTAATACTACATTTTATGGTAATTTAAAATATTTCTCAAGAGAAACCAATACAATCTATTCACCAAAGTTAGAAGTTGAGTGGGATGATTCAAGTTTTTCAACTGGGTCAACTTGGATGGCACCTGTTTCATCATCTGAAATAGATCAATTAACGGTTTATTTTAAAAATTTAAGACCTGAATATAGAGAAAAATCTAAAGCAAGAATTAGATTTGGTGGTCGTGAGTTGTATCCTGAAAGAGGATTTGAAACTACACCCAAGGCCCTTACTGTTAAACATCTACCAAGTGGAAGTGGTGCAATGGGACAAGGTACTTATTATTCTGTAAAAGATGCAAGTACGGAAGAAGTTATAATTCCATTCAGTACAGGTTCACTTGTAAGTTGTGATGGGTCAGGTAATTATTTTAATATATGGTTTGATGCATTTCAACCAGAAAGACATTATAGATTTCAAATTAAAGTTGTAAGTGGTAGTGGTGCTGATAAACAAGAATTGATTTTTGATGATGGATATGAATTCAAAGTAGTGAGGTCGTAATGGCTACTAATTATTTGAGTGCTTCCAAGTTATCTGGTACATATCAAAATATGTTAGATGTAGATAATATAGAAAGAGAAAAACAATTGGAAGATGCATTTACAAAGGCATCTTTGAATAGAGGAGAAGTTAATGAAACTAATTTACTCAGAGATACAAATGGTTTTTTAATTAGTTTTTCGGATGAAGATAACAATTCTACTGAAGAGTATTATCAATTATCTCAAATATTAAATATTAAAAGTGTGATAGATAAACCTCTTCTGAAATCAGTATTAAAAGAAAAAATGGAATTCAAACAATTTAAACTAACTGAACCAACACCCTCAGATGAAGATTTGGTTAATTTAGAAGCGGTACTTAGAGAAAAAATAAAATTATATGAAAACTTAATTGAAGAAGCACAATCAAGTGGCTAAGGGATAAGATGCCTAATCGAAGAGGATTATCAAATAAAGATAAAAATATATTAGTAAAACCAACTACCCAAGAAAATAATTTTGGTGTAGTAGGTGACTATGCTATTCTGAATGTGTATGATTCAAATGAAGAGTTATATGATGGTTATGTATTATCTTATGAGAATTTTATTTTAAACCAAAATAAAATTAATTTAGATATAGGTCAACATTTAAGAGATAATTTTATTACTGATGACAGTTGGAGAGTAGAGTATATATTCTATAGACCAATTGCTGGAAGTAATGAAACTCTTTTTATAGATAAGAATTTGAAAATAATTCAACATGAAATTGAATCAAAGATTGTAGGTGGGAAACGAGTTTTTACATCTGCTGCAAATCCTTCTATTATTGTTAATCCTGTTGAGGATAAATACATCATTTCAAAACTCTCCAAAGATAGAACTGAAATAGAAATAAGACCACAACAGATTAAAAATAGTGGTTATGTTGATAGGTTATTTGAACTTCATGGAACGGTAAAATATACACCCACACCTGGCCCAAATACAAATACTGGAATATCATTTAATTCAACAACTGGTCAAGATGATGATAATTCAATGGAATTTGAAAAAGTTAGTGGTGACTCTGGATTTAGTGATAAGATGATTGGGGCAACTATAACTATACCTGATGTATATAGGGTTTTAGTACCAACAGGGAATCCGAATCCCCATTCCAATTTTTTACCAAACAGCAGATTTGATGTAGCTGGTAATGACGCGACTTTACTACCATCCTTTTTTAACCAACCTGATAGTCCATATATACATACAAATGGATACCAATATATTTGGAAATTCGTAGCTGTTCAATCTAATGATGGACATAATGACAGTTATTTCGAGTGGGATGCAGATCTAAATTATCAACCTCAAAAACATGAAGAAACAAGACCATACGTTGCTACTATAACAGCTGTAAATAGTAGTACTAAGATTGTTACGGATAAGAGTTGGTATAACAGAAGTGAAGAACTCGATGGTGAATTGTTAAGTACTTTTCCTAAACCCCCTCACCGCTTTAAAAATTTAGAAGTAGAATATACCGTAAATGATTTAACCGATTTGACAACTTATATGACAGTTGGTGATGTTTCATATTTAATTACTAATGTTCATATGGATAAAGAAAATGATCGGATATATGTAAAATCTTATTCACCTTTAGAAAAATCTATTAGTGAAAGTGATTTAGTATTTTTTGTTATTGAACTTATAAGTCCATTTGAAGAAAAAATTAAAATTGTTCCATTTGACCAGGATGTTGAACTCAATGATTCTGTATTTTTAGCATTACCAAATATGGATGGTGAAGATATTCCTATAGATAGAAGAGGAACAATATTTAAATCATATGAGAATTTAGTTGGTAGTAATGCTACTGTAAGACAAGAGATTGAAGATAAATTAGTTTCTGGAAGTTTATTAGATGTTAAAGTAAATGTAGATTATCAAAAAAGATTGACTTCAATTGATGAGTATAATGATAATGGGTTTGGAAATTTTATAAATTTTAGTTCTGTAGAAGAGCGATTAACAAATTTTAAATATAAATTAGATTTAATTGAGAATTATACTTCTCAAAGTGGTGTATTTACTAATGTATCAAGTGGTGAGGGGATGCAATCAGATTACGATACTAAAGTAACACAAGTAAAGAATAGTTTTGATGCATATGAATATTATCTATATCACGAATCCTCTTCTTATGTCTCAAGTTCAGCAGGTGAATTTCACGATACAAGCTGGCCAAAAGAAAATAGTTCAAGTCCATATACGTTATCACCAACTACAGCATCAGTTGCTTCAACTTGGTATGATACTATGATTGAAAGTGCATCATTATATGACCAAATGAATGATAATAGATTGGTGAATAATTTACCAGGTCATGTTAGGTATGATGGAGAAGGTAAAACATTTATAACGTTTATGGATATGATAGGACAACAATTTGATGAGACTTGGATTTATTTAAAACATTTTACTGATATAAATGATAGAAGAAATAAATTATCTAAAGGTATCTCAAAGGATATTGTAAAACACGTGGCTAAGTCATCTGGATTACAAGTAGTTCATGGAAATGATTTATTAAATCTTTCAGAATATTTGTTGGGTAAAGATATAGATGATGGTTCACAAACTTATGAAAAGGCTCAAGAAGAAGTAACGGAAGAAATATGGAAACGAATACTTGCTAACTTACCTTTCTTTCAAAGAACTAAAGGTACAACAAGAGCAATAAAGGGATTGTTGAATTGTTATGGAATACCATCTACAATATTAAGAGTTAGAGAATATGGGGGTCCAGAGTATGATGGTTTAGATATTTCATATGATAGAATAAGGAAATTTACATACGCTCTTGATTATCGTGGAACACAATATATAGAACATTTATGGACAACCGATAATACAAGTGGTCGTTATCCTGAAACTGTAGAGTTTAGGTTTAGAACACCAACAAGACGAAATCAAACAATTATACAAAAAGGAAATGATTGGGCTATATCATTATTAGATGGTGGTATTACAAATAAAGGAAAGTTAAAGTTTCAATTAACTGGCTCAAGTGATAAGTTTTTTGTTACATCTTCAACTCAACAATTCTATAATGATGAGATGTGGAGTGTAATGTTAACTCGTAAAAGTGGAAGTACGAGTGGTGATGGTTTAGATACTGATAATACAGGACAGTCTATAAAATATGAATTGGTTGCTAAACAATATGACGCAACAAGATTTAAAATAAATTATCAGACAAGTGCAAGTTTTACAACCAGTTCCGCTGATTTAAATGGAGCATTTACTTCAAGTGCTAATGTTTATCTTGGTGGTAGTGGAAGTGCATTTGATGGTAATAATTTTACTGGTTCATTAATGGAATATAGATTATGGACTGAACCACTTTCTCAAAGTAAATTTGATAATCATGTAAGGGCACCAAAAGCCTATAATGGTAATACTACTTCATCACATGCAGATAATTTAGTTTATAGAAATACTTTTGATGAGAATATAGACCTATCGGGTAATTATGTAAGTAATAGTGTTGATAATCGTACATATAGTGCGAGAAGTGGTTCACAATCTGGTTATTCTGCTAACTTGTATAGAAGTATAAATGAAGTCGAAGAGATGAAGATTCCTAATATCGGTGCTTCAAGAAGAAATTCTAATAAAATAAGGATAGAAGGTGGGTATTTAACTGGTTCTTTAGCACCAGATGTTACTTTACAAAAATCTTCTTTTGATTTTGCTCCTGTAGATAGTAATAAATTAGGAGTTTATTTCTCACCTACTGATATAATCGATAAAGATATTATTTATAGTTTAGCAGATGTAAATTATGATGATTATATTGGAGATCCAAGAGACCAGTATAGAAGAGAATATAGGGGATTAAAGGAAGCACAGCAGGCATATTGGAAGAAGTATTCAAGTTCAAATAATTTTTGGGATTATTTAAGAATACTCAAACATTATGATTCTGGAATTTTTAAACAAATAAAATCCCTAATACCTGCAAGAGCAAACGCTACACTTGGTGTATTGGTTGAACCAAATATATTAAATCGTAGTAAAGAAATTATTGGTGATACACCCGAATATGAGAGTTTATATTATGAAAACGCAGGAGAGTTTGATAATGGTGTTTTAGTTACTCGTGGTACAGAACCATATGTATCTCAATCATCAGCTAAAAGTACTATAAATGTAACTGGAGAATATCCATATCATGAAGGAGAATCAAAATTAAACTTATTTATTCCTGAATCTGGTTCTATAGGAACACTTGCAATGCCTTCTCGATATAGATTAAATGAACGAATAGAGAATGATGCTTGGTTAAATAGTTATGCAACTGCATCGATTACTAAAGGTGATGTAGAAAAAACATTTAAAGAAGTTTTAAATCCTGTTATAACGGGTTCAAGATATTCAGAAAAAAATTATATATATAAGTATTATTTTCATAGTGATGCATCAGCAAGTAGACATCCAACCGTTGGAATAAATCCAATGCATATTGGTGCAATGAGTGGTTCGGCCGATGGTTTACACTTAATGCCAAGATACTTTCAATCTTCTGTAGCATCACAAAATCCATTATTTGGACATTATAGTCATTCATTGGAATTAACAGATAGAGTTAGTTTGGCAGCAGATTCCGTACTATTTAGGGCATTTTATAAGGGTATGACATTTGGTGCAGATCAAGACCATCCTGATTATCCTGCAGTTGAGATTACTATTACCTCACCAACACGATTTGTTTCCAAAGAACCTGGAGAATCACGTTTAGTAGAAGATGATAAATTAAAACCAAAAGATACTGGATTTATGAAAGGTGAATAGATTGAAAATAATAATGATAAAAATTAGAGAAGTATATATTTATGTATGAGGGAATAATCTTTCCTCATCTATCAATAGGAGATAAAATATGGGATTTTTAGATAACACGAGTATCACCGTAGATGCTATTTTAACAAAAAAGGGTCGAGAATTATTGGCTAGAGGTGATGATTCATTTAAAATCACAAAATTTGCATTAGCAGATGATGAAGTAGATTATAAGTTGTGGGATACATCACACCCAAATGGTTCAAACTATTATGGGGCAGTGATTGAGAATATGCCAGTTTTAGAGGCATTTACAGATCAAACTCAAGTAATGAGATATAGACTTGTTACTTTGGATAAAAATACAACAAGAATGCCTGTATTGACGGTAACTCCACAAAATACAGATTTAACAGCTGGTGCAGCTGGAGTAAAAGTAGTTGCAAGTACAAATACAAATGCAGATACATCTTTTACATTTGAACTTAACGATACATCAATAGCTTATCTATTTCCAGTTGATGCATCAGGGAATGCGATAGACAGCCAAAATTTTATAACGATACAAGATACTGAAAGTTCAGCAACAGTTGTATCTGAGAAAGAAGTTGAAGTTCGGGCTAAATCTTTAAGAACTGCTAAGAGTGCAAGACTTACTATTATAGGTAATAATACAGGTATAACAAAATCTATAACATTAACTACTCTTAAAGATCAATCTACTTAACATATAATCGAAGGAATTAAATAATGGCCTCATATTATGACTTTAATGAAGAAACCGACATTGTAAAAAATCAACGTGTCAAGGTTTCGAGTGGAATGTGGAGTGGTGGTAGTGGAACACTTACCGCTTTTTATACATCATCCGCGCAAGGCAACCAATCAGCATCTTTTGTGAATGTGTATGATAAAGCAGAAACAGATTCTACACGAGAAGTACAATTTGCAATAGGATATGCTAACTATAATGGATTGGGTTCAATAGGAAACTCTACTAAAACAACTGCAGGTAACAGAGAAACTGCAGCTCTATATAGACAATTAGCAAATGTATTGTTACCTCCAGGTACAGATAAATTTACATTTGGAAATGCACAATCCGCATCAGATGATATTTTCTTTGTGGTTACAAATCGAGCCCGTCAAAGAGAAAAGATGGATCCAGGTAACTGGGAATTGAGAGTTGGAAAAGAATCAGCTAAAAATATGAAACTGATTGATGATAGTGGAGCAACTACAATACCAACTGTAAATGAAGCAGGACGAGTATTCAATGTTGTTAGTGGTTCAATTTCAAGTGGAACTGCAGATACTTTTAGAGCAGCTCCAGCTGGTGGAGTAGGAAGTTTTTATCCTGATTTAGGAATCATACTTTTAGATGCTCAACATATAGCTACAAGTGCTTCAATACAAGGTTCTATTGGAACTGGTGGAATCCCAAGAAGTGCTGATACATTTGACAATACCCAAGCAGAATTATTTAAAATCATATCAAGTGGTTCTTATTTTGCAGCACGTAGAGAAGAAGAAATTACTTCTACAATGTATTTTTGTAGAGCAAATAATAAACATTTTAATTTTAGTAACAATCCAACCTTTACTACTACTTCATCTGATGGTACTGAAGGTGTCTTACAACAATCCACTTTTGAAGGAGATCCAAAAACGTATATAACTCAAATTGGATTATATGGTGAAAATAATCAATTATTGGCAGTTGCTAAATTAAGTAAACCAGTACTAAAATCATTTTCAAGGGAGGCTGTTATTAAGGTCAAGCTTGATTTCTAAAGGGGATCCTAATGTTCAAAATAATAGACCCCCAAAATATATCTAAAAGGTCTTTTAAATCTAATAAAAAATTTACTGTAGATAATACTACAAGTGCCAGTTTTGGTAATTCTGTAGTTAGAGCTATAAGTGGTTCTCATTGGAATTATGATACTGGATCTGATACTGTTACACATATAGTATCTGGTTCTATCTCCAGTAGCTATTATGCTCTACCTACTTATAATGTGATTAGAAAACTTTATTATAAGGATCCTCATGATACGTTTGGTTATAGACAGAAAATAAATAGAGTTTTACAAGGTAAGGCTAATGTTTTTAGTATTCCAAGAAATTTAATAGGTGAAAATATAAAACCAGGCAGTGTTAAATTATCAGATACTTCCAAAGGAATAACCTTTGATATCAGAGATGATAAAGATGGTAATTTATATGATTTCAATTATTCTGGTAGTTTTGCAGCATTTAAATCAAGTTCATTTGATAGATCACAAGGTTTAAATGCACAAGGTAGTGGTAGTCAAATAGGAAATATATTTTATGAATCTGGTATTATGGTAATAACTGATACTGGTTCATATGCAGATGTTGGTATGGGTAGTTCTTATTCTTTAGAATTTAAGGCAACTCAAAAACATTGGGAACATGAATATTTATGTACCGCTAATCAATTCGAATTTAATACCACAATGAATATAAGTGCAACTAAGAATAGAAGTGGTAGTATTTCTATAACTGCTGGCCCTGAGAATTATTTTTCAGATAAGTATGGAATTCCACGAATAGATGCGAATTATCGTAAAACAATTAAATATGAAAAATCACCCTATACTTTATTACCACCAGGTACTGCACCAAAAGGTGAATTAATCTCAACTCCCTGGACTGAAGGTGTTATTCCAGGACATGGAAGTTCTACGATGGGTGGATGGTCAACCGATGGAACTGCAACAGTATTTAGTGGTTCTGGTAATGAATTAATTTTATCAGCAAGTACAGGACATTATCCCGCAACCTTTGCAAAGGCCATACAAACTGTATCGGTTAAAAAAGGAAAAGAATATGTTCTTTCTGGTGAGTATAAAGTTCCTACTGGTGGTACGAATAGTGGAAATGGAGTAGTATTCATTGAAGAAAGTGGAACAATTACTGGTACATTACGTTCTGAGGCTATGTATCCAACTGGTTCTGATCCTCATAAATTTAAATTCCCTTTTCAAGCAATTAAAGATACACATTATATATTTTTAGCTATGGAAAAAAATCAACAACATGATGAAACCTCTTGGAGTAATCTTTCTCTTAAAGAATGGCACGGATTCAATAGTGGTATAGGTGATTATGAATCTGAATATAATGCAACAGACACTTTTGAAAATTTTGTAACTCATTCAGAGTTCAGACCATATGTTACACAAATAGGATTATATGATGATGGTGGCCAGTTATTAGCACATGCCAAACTCGGTAATCCAATCAAACTTGATGATCAATATGATACATCTTTTATAGTTAGGTTTGATATTTAACAAATATATATTATATTTATATTATAATAAAGTCTATACCTTTTTAATCTAAAAGGTTACATTAATTAAACAACAACCTGGGGAAAAGGATGCGCAAGTTTCTATTAAGCTTCTTAATTATGGTGATGGGGATTTCGTATTCTCAGACACCAATAATTAGACTTATGCAATCAAGGGAGTATAACACACCAAAGTATTGGTGGGGAGCACAAGAAAATTTTAAGCTAAGAGGATTTTTAGCAGATGATACTACTGGTTTAGCTAATCC